>Ga0307515_10001741_pt1 | contig 48461 bp, 37 predicted proteins | sample 17_EM_MG_FD_194513 | JGI IMG/M metagenome (GOLD analysis project Ga0307515, IMG submission 194513) | Populus trichocarpa ectomycorrhiza microbial communities from riparian zone in the Pacific Northwest, United States - 17_EM | ecosystem: Host-associated > Plants > Roots > Unclassified | place... | reverse complement strand
ATCATTATTTGTATTATAAATATTATTATTTTGACTATAATTAATATTACTAATATAATAATTAATACATTTGAAAAAAATATTATTAATATTGAAAAACAATAATAGATTTGATTTGAAGGGTAATATTAAGAATTATTATTATTTATTGTTACCATTAGTAAATTGAAAAAAAAATATTATTATTACCATCGAAGAAAAACCATACATTTTTTTTAAAGATTAAAAAATATAAGAACTTGGGCAAACAAGTTAAATATTATTATTAATGTTATAAATATTATCAAATTCATTAATATTATTAAATTTACAATAAATATTATTACTATCGAAAAAAACATAGATTTGATTTTAATGGTAAAATCAATTGTTGTTGTTGTTGTTGTTATTGTTATTAACTTGGGTCTGACATCCCCTTCCAGACCTAAGAAACTTGGGGTTGGAAAGGTACACCTAATCCAAGTTGCTTGGGAGTGGCAGGACCATAGATTCAAGTCCCTTGGGTCTTGCAGCACCGCTTGGCCCAAGATACTTGAGTCAGGCGTCTGGACCCAAGGAAAATGGGTCTAGCATCATGACTTAAGTTTTATGGATCCAGTGTTGCAGCCAGACTTAAGGCTCTTGGGTTTGACATTTAGGATGGGCCCAAAGCTCTTGGGTTAGGTGTTGCATCCAGACCCACTTAAACATGGGTAAGTTTAATATTATTATTAATATTAAAAATATTATTATTTGTATTATAAATATTTTAGTGTCCGGAGGGCATTGTCTTTGCTGTTTGTAAGTAAAAAATTGCAGCTAGGTCATTGGGTTGTGCTGCCACAAAACCAATGGCATTAGGTTCTTGTGCCAGCAAGACCTGATACTGTAATTTTTCTTTCTTTTCTCTTATTTATTTTTTCCACAAGGTAAAGAGGAAATATCATCATCATCATCATCATCAATAAATTTGAAAAAAAAATTATTACTATCAAGGAAAAACAATAAATTTTATTTGAAGGGATCAAAAACTATAAAAAACTTGGGCTATATAAATTTAATATTATTATTATTATAGATATTATTAATTTCATTAAATTTGAAATAAATTTTATTACCATTGAAAAAAATATAAATTTGATTTGAAGGATAAAATCAATTATTATTATTATTATTAATTTGGGTTTGGCATCCCCTTTCATACCTAAGAAACTTTTCTTTTCTAAATTATGACAAACTTACACGTTTATTATCATTACCGAGGGTGTTGGCTTTTTCTTTTTCTTTTTCTTTGTTTTTTTTAAGAATTTAGAAATGTTTTACCGGATTCATTTTATCTTTAGTCTTATTATCGTTTTAAATACTATTATAGTTTTTTATTTGAATCTGAATAATGTTTTTTTAATTATTATGTATTTGATTTGAAAATAACAATTAATACTATTAATAAATTGTTTATGAAAATTTGATTGAATTTAGATGTTTATTAATAAATATATTTAAAGAGATTTGAAACATATGATTTTATCACATTTATGATTTTTTTAATTTTTAATCACACAAAATATAAACGTATGTATTTTCTTAATTTGCTTCAACAATCATGAGATTTTTTTAAAAACAAAAACAATGTTTTTGCAGTTAAAAACATTGCCCTTACTAAGATAAAAAAGAAACATGTTGATAGAAAAAAATTATTTTATAAAAAAAATTAAAACAATTGTATTTTTGTATTTAATAATAATTCTAAAGAATTTTAAAAAGAACTATAAATTTCTTTTTTATATTTAAAAAAATTTAGACCCCATGACTTAACACGGAGATACAAATTAGTAAAACTCTAAATTACTTGCAAGTAATTTCTCAGATCATGAAACACGAGCTGCAGGTTAACTTCGTTGAATTAGGAAGCAGCTGCAGCCGCATTTCCTTACCTTTTCACGGTAAGACTATGACCTTGTACTTGCTCCAGAGAAACACCGAAAGCATCCAAAATTTCATGTGATTTCGAACTGCATCCATCAAACTTAACCAAGTCCAAATTTCCTTGAACCTGCTCTGTGTAATCCCTGAAAGCCTTCACTAAATTGAATGCAAATAGGCACTTTTTTCTGGACTCATAGCTGGTGAATATTCCATTTCAGTTTGTGGAGACTTATTCAGGTCTTTCTGTTCAATCCAAATTGAATTCATTAACTTTAATTTGTACTAATATATATATTAAATGTGTGTTTAGTATTATAATTTAAAAGGTACATTAACTTTACAATAATAATTTTAAAAAGTAGATTTAAAACGTACATTAAAATATATTTTTTTCTTAACCAGGAATTCAGGTTAAAATGCATCCTTTAAACACACACGACTAGGTCAACATGAATGCCAAATGAAATGTAGATTCGTAGATCTCACTTGTTTTCCACAACGATATATAAAAGAAGAGGGCTTTTTTATAATCGTGAAAGGAGGAATCCGAACTGTAGTCTTCCATGTTCTTAGATGCCTTTCCACCAATGAACCTTGCCATCCTTGTGAATTGCAAAAAAAAAAAAAAAAAAAAAAAAAGCGTAGGAAGTGACGAACTAGAAAATGATTTAGTGGTTGTACTTGTAAGGTAAGAAAAAGGTTTTTTAAAACAAGCAAACAAAATAAGAGCATAAATGCATGCTAAAAAAAAAAAAAAAACAAAATAACAAATTTATTTGCTTTGAGATTTCTGTTCCTGGGACATCCTTCGTGCCCAAAATGTGTAATATTTGAAATTATATTGCATGAGGCAAACTTAGCCCCGTTGATCATTATATACTCGAAACAAAAAGGCTCAAATTGATCAGGAAGATGGATAAGAAGACATCAAATAAGCAGGAACACAAGCAGAATTCCTCCAAACCCTGGAGTGCAGCTTGAGGATCTCCCTAGCTCTCTCCTTGCTCTTGAAACTACTATCCACCTGCAAAACCAAACACAACTTGGCCACAACACCAACCTGCAACATTTCTTGAAGAACCCTAGACGTTGCTGAAAACCTACAAATGGAGTACAGGATTCTCACTGCCTTATCACTTGCAACATGAGAAACCCTAAGTATTTTCTTGGAAACAACGGCAAGTCCTGCCCCGTGCTTCAATAACTCTGCTCGTCCCTCAGCACAACCACAAAGCAGATCCAAAACAGCTAGAACAAGTTCACAAGCTCTCTTGTCTGATTTATCTAGAAGAAGCTCAATCAAGACCGAAACGGCGCTACCTTCGACAGCTTTGATTCGGTTTCTTCCCCATGGACAGACCTCCACAAGAAGCTTCAATGCCGCCTTTGAAGATTGTTGTGAGATCTGATCATTGAGTACACGTACTAATTCTAAAAACATTTCTGGTCTGATACTGATCAAATGCATTGGATCTGCCACTTCAAAGACGGACTTCAATAACATTGTCGCATAAGCTCTAGATTGATAGCTACTATGCTTCAAGATTTGAAGTAATGACTCCAAGAATTGATCGCCATCATTGGTTATCAGATTCTTCAATTTCCTTTGTGATATTTTGAGATGATAAAGAATGTTCAATGCTTCATCACTTGCTCTTGAGAACTCAGACTCATTATCATCGATAGCTATGTCAACTGAAGTAGAATCACCATTTTTCAAGATTGTAGCCAGGAAATCAACTGCACCAGCTTCCTCTAGACAGATTCTATTCCTTTCACTTTCAAGCGTGATCGATCTAAGCCTTCGTAGACTCTTGAGCTGCAAGTGTGGAAATTTCTTAGCGTCATTAAGAAGTTTGGCGATCTGGGCTCTTTCAATGGGTGGCTTTGGAGTTGGGATTCGCTCGATTCCGAAAGAGGCATTGAGGGTGCACCATGCTTGGATCAATCGTCGAAGAGTGTGGTTTGGGGTTAGATCTTTACCAAACAACTCTTGCTTTGTGACAGGGCAAGTGTTGTTCTTGCATGAAAATAACCATCTCTCAATGTTCTCTCTATCATAGGTAATCCCAGTAGAGATTGTAACTGGATCTCTCATGAGTTGAAGCGAAATTGGGCAAAGAAAATGATAAGGAACATCGATTTGATCCATTTTGAATGAACAAACAGATAAAGAATATTATCAAAGGTACCAAGAATAGAACTCTAATCTTTTTGATGAAGAAATATTGCAAGAAAAATATACCAAAAGGACTCTTAACTTAGATACCAAAACAGAAGAAGCACTAGAGTACTTGAAAGGCCAAAAGGAGATTGAAGAGAGAGGTATAGGAATTAAAAAGCTGAAAAATGAAACTAGAAGTTGCAAGATAGCTTTGTTTTGTTTTATTTTATTTTTTGATATGAAAGATAGCTTTAATTGTTGAAAGTTACGGGGGATAGTTTTCTAGTTTTATATCTATATGCAAGTTGTAAGTTGAAGCCACTGAGAGTCAACACACGGAAAATTAGAGGGGAGGCATTAATTTAGGGCATTTTCCAAGGTTTTGGAAGAAGAAAAGCTCAAAAATAAGAGTGGACTTTAGCTTTATCAGAGAAATAAATGAATGAATGGAGGGGACTCTCTCTTCTCTTGGGACAAGAGTCGGCGTTGCAATGTGTGCTAAGTGTATCCTACTTGGGCTTTTGACTTTATCTTTTTCAATAACTCAAGGCGTCCAGATTGGTGGTCTGGCTAGCTAGATGGTGGATGTTGCATGGCTGGTGCCGACAGCTTCTCATGTGCCTCGTGGGGTTTACAACGCATTTCTTGGGTTGTGTCTTAACTCTTAATGAATCCCTCCAGTACGATCTTTCTTTTTCCCTGTTTTTTAACTAGATAGGTAACATTCCAAGGATCTGGTCAATTTTGGAAGTTTTTGTTTAAGAAAATCCTAGATTGACTAATTACCGTTACGCGTACTTTTCATGGCAAGATCATTAAAAACCCATTATTGAATAAGAGTTGCGGAAAGGGTTTCTCATAATTTTTTTGACATGGCCTAGTTATCCTATAACTTAGATTTTTGTCCAGGCTTTTGCTGACCATGATTCAGATTTTTACCTTGTAATTAATCAATAGTCCATGATATGGATCGAGCGATATCCTTATTATATGTGTGTACTCCCTTGATTGTCTTTTTCCTTAATAAACTGATGATGCTAGATATTATTATATCATTCAAAGATTCGTCGAAAAACTCAATGCTGTTTGATATATTCAGGGAACATTAAAAAAAACAAAAAAAAACCAAGTCCCCTCATTCATTTATTGTGGACTGTGAGGTGTCTTTTACCGTGGACTTTAATAGTATAGTTATATTTTTGTCCTTAATTTTGTTGGACGTCTAAATGGTTTAGAACGTGATTCCCGCCCCTTTCACCATCCCCTTTATTTCATTCTTTTACATAGGAGAGATAACAGCACAACAGTACATGGAGATGAAAAAAAAGAGAGGGTGAATTGGAGGAGAAAAGCTTATGAGGAGAGGGTGAGGATGTTCAAAATCAAACTAATCGATGTAAGGGGGGTGACGGAGGGGCAGGGCAGAAGAAAAAGGACCCGTAAAGGAGAAGAGAGAGTTGCAGAAAGAGGAGAGAGGATCGCCACAAAACAGACAGTTGATGAAGAAGAAAAGGAAGGTGAATCGGACATTATCTTCTCCCTCAGCAACTTCTAGAAATCATTGAGCAATCATAGCCGATGTTTCTTCTTCTGCTTCATTCCTTAACACCCCTAACATTTGCTTCTTTTGTTTGGGCAAGACTTTTTCCCTAGGATTGGCTTGGCATTTTTAATGTTGATTCACTCCTACTACTGCAATTGATTCACTGCCATTGTTGCTACTTAACATTGCATTTTACTAGCTTTTCTAAATTACATATCATGTCATATTTTATTTTTGATTCACTCTTCTTGGTTTGAAGTTTAGCTTTTATATGCATCTACTTTCATTGACAAGTTGAAAAGTCATTTATCTAGTATATATTCTATATGGTCTTATTATCCACTGCAAAACTAATACACGTAAAATGATCATCCATTCTAATATACATGAGAAAATCACAGCAAACAAACTATACATAAACAAAATCTGGACAAATAAACAACCACATCATTAAAGGAGAATGTCTTTTTATATGGGGGACTAGTCACCTAGCCTTTATTCGGGGAGCTCAACTAGCCCCTCACTTAGTAGAAGGACAAATGGTATACTCATTAAATATGTGTGCCTCTAAGATTACTTTTGCCCAATTAGTAATTAGTAACGATCATAATGTCATCATGTCTACCTAATAGTGACCCATCATTATTAAAAATATTTATCCCCTAATCAATTTTAAAGGTTATTGGTGAAAAGAAATATATAATTTTACCTACATCATGATCTTCTCAAGCTTACACCTAACACTTTCTCAATCTCATATTTCTTCATTTACTGACGTGGTGATCAAAAGGTCTTCCATTCTATCAAGGAGACTTGTTTTAAACCATCATACTCCATTGTCAATCACCTTATCTCTATCTTGTGAAGAATCATCTCATTATAATAGGTTTTCCAACCTCATTAATTGCACTATTTATGATGTCTAAGCTAAAAGCTAGTTTTCATTCTCTATTTTTTTTCCACGCAATTTTCATTGCAAAGTGTTGGTTATTGAGTTAGACCTAGTTTGCCCATGAGGGATGAGTCTAGTCCAAGTATTTAGAGGAGTTACTAAAAAAAATAACTGCTTCCTCTACTTATATAAATAGGAACATAACCCATACAAAGATGTAAGTTTTCATTATTGAAAGAACATAGTTCTCTATTTCTCTTCTCCCATCTTGACTCTCTGCATTAACTTGACAAGATTTACAAAGACGTCCGTATTGTGAAATATCACTTTGGTTCTAGTAATTGAAGTGCCACCGAAGTAATTGATCCATGAATAAAAAAGCGAATTCTCACAAGTAAGTTTTCCTTTCCAATCTACATTGGTATCAGAACATGGTTTTAAGATGTGTTTTCTGTTAGGTTTTATGCAATATATCTATTATTGTACAATTTTTTTTTTCTTTTTTGATACATACGAATACATGTTAGTTCTTTGTTTGCATCGATGATTGCTTCATATATTATTTAAAAGAGAGATTTTAAAAACATTTGCCAGATTTGCATTTCTGAAGACAAAGACATTGACTTTTGACTATATTGACTGTATCATAAATTTTTGTTCCTAATGTTTTTTAAAAATGGCTACGATTTCATTTGGTGTTATGTAACATAAATGCCTTTTATTATTATTTTGAAATTCATTAATTTGAGATAATTAATTAATTAATAATAATTATTATGCATGACACCTCTTGCTAAATTGTTTAAATAATTTGAATGAAGAGTTGTCTTTTAAACTCTATAGACACATTGGTCTGAAGAGGTGTGCCTTTTAAACTTTACATATATATTGGTCTGAAGAGATGTGTCTTTTAAATTCTCACAAACACATTAGTCTAAAGAGGTGTGTCTTTTAAAATCTACAGACACATTGGTCTGAAGAGGTGTGTCTCTAAACTTTACTTACACATTGGTCTGAAAGGGGGTGATTTTATTTTAAAATATTAGTTTGATATTGATAAAATAAAAATAAGAAACAATAGAGGTGTTTAAAGCTTTGCAATAATCTTTTTCTCTCCTTAATTTTTCTCTACAAACTCTTTGTTAATGTTTATAAGAAATAAAACAGAACTTCTTAATAAACTTATAGAAGTTGTTATCTATAAGTTTAAGTTTTTGATCTTCACGCCTCGAAGCCTATTTATTATGCCCTTGATTATTATATTTATGTGCTTTTGAAATTTTTCTTATTGTAATGGATAGACAACAACAAATTGATCATTAATTGAGTTAAACCATTAATCCTGTTCACAAAACTCAAGAGCATATTAATTATATGTATCATTGGATGAGTAGATTGGCTATAAGTAGTGTTTATGAGTTCTATATGGAACATCAAATGTTAATCATTCTCAATTCTCTGCCTGAGGAATGGATGTCAGTGCGACTATTGTTGGAATGCAGACTAGAATTCTTAGATTTCAACAATCTTACTGATGAAATGTTACTTAAGAGGGAACATTAGTATACCGAAAACGGTATACGACACACTGGAAGAAGCGCAGGTCGTTTGGATGCTGTTGCTAAATTCATTCCATGGTTTGCCTAGAATGAATTTGGAGGAGATAACTTTGATAAAGTAGATAACGTAATTGGATACCCTAATTATATATCTGTAATATAAAATAATTCTGAAATGTATTATTCTTAAATTTTTTTTATTTCAGTAATATTATTATTATTTGTTAAGATAATTGCTTGTTTATTTTGAACTGCATATTTAATGTAATTTAAGTTTTAATCATTATATATATATATATGCAATTTGATCAGTGGGAGTTGTTAGTTAAAACTAATAACTATAATTATGCACTCATTTAAATTTTCAATAATAATTAGACCATACAAATAGAAATTGATTAAGTGTTTAATATTCTTTTCATTTCTATTGTATGAGTTAGATTATTATTTGTTTAATTTAGAATGGAGTGGCAATTAATGTCATTTAAATTGTACTAGATACTAATATTTGTAATTGGTGTCAATAACGCTTAATATGACTGCATCTAAGAGTATTATTGCTAATTTAAACCATGAAGACACTAAGTGAAAAGAATTACGATGTTTGGTATCATAAGATTGAGGATCTCCTGGAAGAGCAAGAAATGTTGAAAACAATCACATAATCGATGGCTGAACCTGAGCAAGGAAACTTTGCTAAACATGGGCTTGATATGGAAGCATATCAAACATATAAACGCAAGGATCGTGTAGCTTGCATTCTGATGTTGAGCAACATGAGAAATGATATAATGTTGTATTTTGAAAGGCATCGTTCAACCCAATCTGTTTGGGACGCAGTAAAGATTCAGTATGAAGGAACCTCAACTACTAGAATTCATCAGTTAACCCTTAAATTCGATGGTTATAAGAAGCGCCAAAATCAAACGATGAGGCAACATCTTACAATCATGTCTAACATGATTAATTAATTAAGAGGTACTAGGCATGAGATGACTGATGAACAATAAGTCCAAGCAGTTATCCGCTCTTTTCCAAGCAATTGGAACATATGCGTGTTAACCTTACCCATAATGACAACATCAAGACATTTGATGATGTTGCTCGTCATGTCGAGCTTGAAGAAGATCGACTTCAAGCTGAGAAACTTATAAACGAGGCTTTTATATCTGAGACTATGATGCGTGGAGCATATGGCTCTAAATATACAAAGGGTAAGGCTAAGGGTCCCAAATATGCCAATAGAGGAATAGAAGCAAGTAGTAATGGACATAAACGCAAGCGTGAGAAATGTTACGGTAAGAAAGACAAGAATATAAATTGTTTCAATTGTGGTAAACCTGGTCACTGTACTCATAATTGCACTGAGCCAAAGACTCAGGAGCAACCGACCGCATAGTAAGGGATCGAACAACCTTTGTGGAATTTTATCGAATTCCAAAGGGAAATAGATACATATACATGGGGAATAATGCTTCCGCTGCTGTGCTTGGGATCGGTACCTGTAAATTGGATTTGCGGGGCGGTCGCACACTTTATCTTCATGATGTACTCTATGCTCCAGAAGTTCGATGGAATCTTATGTCTATTCTTTCTTTACTCCAATTGGGCTTTAATATTGCATTTGTTGGTTGTTGTGTAAAAATATATCTGTATAATACTTTTTATGGTTTGGATTTGTATTAAATGGTTTTATGGTGTTAGACACCGTTAATGTATCAATTAATTATGATGCTTCAATTTATGTTGTTCAAAATTCCAGCACTATTAATGATAGTAATATCATAACTTGACATGCTAGATTAGATTACATAGATTAGCAAGAGCTAATCTTTTAGGATCACTTACCAAAGAGAAATTGCTCGTTTGTGAGCATTGTCTTGCTAGAAAAGCAACTAGATTACCATTTGGCAAAGTTAAAAGAGCTAGTAGTCTATTACAACTTATTCATTCAGACATTTGTGGCCCAATGAATGTGAGGGAAAGACATGGAGGAAATTATTTCACCATATTTATATATAATTTTACACGATTTAGTCATGTTTATTTGACCTCAGATTCTAAACTAGATCAGTCAAAATTTACACATTTTTATCTACCTGGTACTTCTTTATAATTGGATTGAAAGATAAGTCTGAAGCATTGGATTGCTTCATTCGATACACAAATCTGGTGGAGAATAAACTAAGTACCAAGATCAAAGCTTTAAGAACTGATCGATGACATGAATATCTATGAGAACAATTTAAAAAATTTTGTGATGAAAGGGGTATAACTAGACAGCCAACTATTCCTTATACTTCACAACAAAATGGTGTAGCAGAAAGGAGGAATCTAACCCTATTTGACATGGTTAGGTCAATGATGGCACAAGCTAATTTACTAATTTCTTTTTGGGGAGATGCATTGTTAACTGCTGCTTACATACTTAATCGTGTGCCCTCTAAATCTGTCTCATCTACCCCGTATGAACTATGGAATGACGTCAAATCTAATCTAGGTTATTTGCATCCATAGGGGTGTGCGGCTTATATTCATAATACTTATGAATATGGGAAACTTGGTCCTAGGGAAAAGAAGTGTATCTTTATATGATATTCTGAACATTCTAAAGGATTTGTATTTATTGGTGAAAAGTTGATGGAAGAGTGATGAAGATCGAATCGCATGATGTTATATTCTTAGAAAAGGTTTTTCCAAAGACAGGTGAGGTTGAAAACGATTTTCAATTATATGAAATGGAAAATCTAGATTATGGCACAATAAGCCATTCAATAGAGGACTTGGATGAAATCCTTCTAGAAATAGTGGGAGAGATATTTTATCTATTCCTACTCTTATGGAGTAAGGTCATGAGCAATCTCAACCTCATAGAAACATTCGTGAACCAATTCCTCGTCGTCAATTTGAGATTAAGGGGGAAGCATTCATGATTGCTTCATAAGATGATGAAGAGCCTGAAACATTCATTCATGCTTTATCTGGTCCTAAAGCAAGAGAATGGATTAAAGCTATGGGAGAAGAAATGGAGTCAATGAAATCTAATCAAGTCCGAGACTTGGTTGATTTACTGTCAGGATGAAGATCCATTGGAAATAAATGGGTTCTTAAAATTAAACATAAGACAAATGAGTCAATATAACATTATAAGGCTCAACTAGTAGCGAAAGGCTACACTTAAGAAAAAGGAATTAATTATGAAGATACATTCTAACCAGTTATGAGGATTACTTCAATTTGTCTTATTTTAGCTATAATCGCACATATGGACCTAGAGTTATACCACATGGATGTTAGAACTGCATTTCAAAATAGAGAATTAAATAAGGAGATCTATATGGATTAACTTTTATGATTCAAGACTAAAGGACAAGAGCACAAAGTTTGCAAGCTTAAAAGATTCATATATGGTCTTAAGCAAGCTTTTAGATAATGAAACATCAAGTTTCATCAAACTATCCTTAAGGATGGTTTTACAATGATAAAAGAAGATCATTATTTGTATTTAAAATATTCTAATAATAGTTTTATAATATTGTCCTTATATGTTGATGACATCTTAATAGCTGGAAATAAAAAAAAAGATGTTGATACTACTAAAAGGTGGTTATCATTAAACTTTAAAATGAAAGACATGGGTGAAGCCAACTATATTCTTGGTGTGAAAATCATAGGAGATCACGCTAAAAAGTTTTTGGGTTTAACTCAAGAGACTTACATTAAAAATATAGAGTGTTATCACATGCAAGATAACAAACCAATGGAAACCCCTGTTGATAAAAGCTCTAGCCTGCGCCATGATATATGTCCCAAGACTCTAGAAGAAAAGGAGAGAATGTCCAGAGTACCTTATGCCAGTGTCATTGGTAGTTTGATATATGCAATGATGTGCACACATCCCGATATATGTTATGTTGTTTGATTGGTTAGTTGATAGCAATCAAACCCTAGTCAGAAACACTGAATGACAGTTAAAAGAATCATATGAAGGCTTACAATGATTGAATAATGAATAAATATCATATCATGTTATTCATTATTTGTTTTATGAAATATATTGTAAGTATTATGTAGTACAATTTACTTACTCACATAATCGATCACCTCTAGTGCTTGAAAGGTGAGTAGAGATGAGACTATTTGAGTTTTAATGCTTAATGAGCGACTTGGGCGCAGTGAGAGCAATTTTAACTCAAAGTAATTATTAAACAGTCACCTTGGTTAGGATCAAGACGAGGTTCTTAAATAAAAGAATTGACATAATGAATTCTCACCATTCATGTGTCTATAATGATTGAAGCCTAGTATGAAATTATTCATCTACCACTAATGATAAATGAGTAAATGAGAATTTCTGATTTGCAGTCTATGTTTTTAGCAACAAGACTAAGACTCGTATGATGCATTTCCTCTAACAAGGAGAGCAATGACATACACTATTTGTCTTAAGAAAAAAAAAGAGCAAGCTCCACTATAACATGTATTTCATACTACATATACTAGCGACCATTACAGGAATAAAGAATGGATCCCTGCTTCTTTATTATGTGAGTCCTGAAGATCATATCTAAGATCTTAAAATCTTACCCTTTGTGACTTTTGACTATATCATGAGGTGATGTATTAATAATCGCTACTTTAGGAGTATATCCTATGGTCATGGAATGATTTAACTTAAAAGAATACTCTTAGAAAAATGAGTTACTTCAGATCTGATTGATATGAGTGCGAAAAAAAAGTAATTTTAGTTCTACACCTGTTACTTGTATTCACCAGCCGGGATCATATCACTTGAATAGATTTGATACGATTTAGAATACTTGTAATTATAAGGATGGATTGAGTATGAAATTCTTGAGGGATTGAATTATATTCAGTCATGTGTAACTAAAAATACTTGGGGTATATTAGTACACTTTAAGGAATAATTAATTATGAGGTTTATGTCTCCTATATGGCCTATATTAGGTTTATATATTTTGGAGCTCATTTCACCTGTGTGCTTCATGTCGCACGGTTCGTTCGTCAACTATGAAATTCTTGTGCAAGTTTGAAATATAATGTATTAGATGGATCTAGTCTTTCATAAGCGAGTAGAGATGTTGGTTACTGGGTTAGGCCTGGTCTGCCCATGAGGGATGGGTCTGGTCCAAGTATTTAAAGAAGTTACTCATATGAAGTTGTAAGTTTTCATTATTGAAAGAATATAGTTCTCTCTTTCTCTTCTCCCATCTTGACTCTCTACATTAACTTGACAAGATTTACAAAGATGTTTGTACTGTGGAATATCACTTTGATTCTAGTAATTGAAGTGGCATTGAAGTAATTGATCCAGGAATAAGAAAGCGAATTCTCACAAGTAAGTTTTCCTTTCCAATCTACACAAAGAATCCAAAAGCTTTAGGCCTTGAAATGGTTACAAACATTACAAGTACTAGTGTACAACTTGTGGAGGATCTTCATTGGAATAACTTAAAGCCTTCACCACTACACTGCCAAGTTTGCAGTATAAAATTATAAAATTTAGATACACTTTTTGTTTCTCTTTTTAAAAAATAATTTAGACTAGACAAGATCTCACAAGTTTGTATATGAATATGTATGAAAAAACAATTATTAAGAAAATTGATTTTGAAATACTATTTCCTTCTTCTTCTTTTTTCAAAGAGGCATAGGTTATATTCTAAATTATTCTTTTTTTTTTCATATTAAACCTTCAATGTAATATATGTGCACTATCATATTTTTTTTATGAAAATAATTAGTGTACATGTGTTATGCATACTTGTCCTATCTATCGATGAATAAACATTATTGCTTTCATGATTCTATTAGGAATTAAATTTTTTAATTTATATAGCAAAGTAATTTCAGGAATAGCTTGTATGTAAACCGTAGTCTAAATTAGAAACCTTATGAAATAAATAAGTAAATTGAAAACAAATAATGTACAAATTAAGTAAACTGAACATTTAAATTAAAGGGATGATATTTAATGTTGGGATCAGAAATAAATTGTTTGTGTATCAATATTTGAAAAAAAATTGAAATGTAAATAAAATTTAAATGAAAGTAAGGTATGATGAAAGTAAGGTACTGAGATATAATTTGATCAAATTGATATGGTTAGCTAAAAGTTGATATTAAAAAAGCATTCGAACTAAGAGAAAATATTACATAGCAATTAAAAAATACCAAATGAGGACATGAAGGGAAGTAATGAAATTGTGATTATATATATAAACGATCCTACTCACATTGGGCCTACCGCACAAGTAGTTTGGCCAATGGTGGGCCAAGAAATATTGAATGGTGATGTGGGTGGGGGTTTCCGAGGAATACAAATAACCTGCGGTTTTTTTCAATAGATTTGGAGAGCATTTGGAATAACTAGTGAATTACAATAACCTCTAGTTTTTTTTCCAGATTTTTATGACAATTGGTTTGGTCTTTACAACATTAATGTTTTTTGCTGGATGGTTCCATTATCACAAAGCTGCTCCAAAATTGGCTTGGTTCCAAGATATAGAATATATGTTGAATCACCATTTAGCAGAGCTACTAGGGCTTGGGTCTCTTTCTTGGGCGGGGCATCAAGTCATGTATCTTTACCAATTAACCAATTTCTAAACGCTGGAGTAGATCCTAAAGAGATCTCACTTCCTCATGAATTTATCTTGAATTGGGATCTTTTGGCTTAACTTTATCTCAGTTTTCCATTTTTTACTTTGAATTGGTCAAAATATTCAGAATTTCTTATCTAAACCTAATAGCTAGGGGTTTATGGCTGACCGATATTGCACACCACCATTTAGCTATTACAATTCTTTTCCTGATAGCGGGTCACATGTATAGGACTAAGTAGGGTATTGGTCATGGTATAAAAGATATTTTATAGGCTCATAAAGGTCCATTTATAGGTTAGGGTCATAAGGGCTTATATGAGATCCTAACAACGTCATGACATGCTCAATTATCTCTTAACCTAGCTATGTTAAGCTCTTTAACCATTGTTGTAGCTCACCATATGTATGTCATGCCCCCTTATCCGTATTTAGCTACAAACTATGGTACACAACTTTCATTATTCACACATCACATATGAATTGGTGGATTTCTCATAGTTGGTGCTGCTTTGCATGCAATAATTTTTATGGTAAAAGACTACGATCCGAGTACTCGATATAACAATTTGTTAGATCATGTCCTTAGGCATCGCGATGCAATCATATCACATCTTAACTAGGTATGTATATTTTTAGGCTTTCAAAATTTTGGTTTTTATATTCATAATGATACCATGAGCGCTTTAGGGCGCCCTCAAGATATGTTTTCAAATACTACTATACAATTATAACCCGTCTTTGCTCAATGGATACAAAACACGGATGCTTTAGCACCTGGTGCAACAACAAGCACCAATTTGACTTAGGGGGCGATGACTTAGTGGCAGTGAGGGGCAAGGTTGCTTTGTTACCTATTCCATTAGCAACCGTGGATTTTTTGGTTTATTACATTTATGCATTTATGATTCATGTGACGGTATTGATACTCTTGAAATGAGTTTTATTTGCTCGTAGCTCTCATTTGATACCAGACTAAGCAAATCTTGGTTTTCGTTTCCCTTGTGATGGACCTAGAAGAGGGGGGACATGTCAAGTATTCGCTTGGGATCATGTCTTCTTAGGACTCTTTTGGATGTACAATGCAATTTCAGTAGTAATGTTCCATTTTAGTTGGAAAATGCAATAAGATGTTTAGGGTAGTATAAGTGATCAAGGGGTGGTAATTCATATCACGAGTGGAAATTTTGCGCAAAGTTCTATTACTATTAATGGATGGCTCCGTGATTTCTTATAGGCACAGGCATCCCAGGTAATTTAGTCTTATAGTTCTTCATTATCTGCATATGACCTTTTTTTCCTAGGCGCTCACTTTGTATGGGCTTTTAGTTTAATGTTTCTATTCAGCAATCATGGTTATTGGTAAGAACTTATTGAATCAATCGTTTGTGCTCATAATAAATTAAAAGTTGCTCATGTTACTCAGTCTAGAGCCTTGAGCATTATACAAAGACGTGTTGTAAGAGTAACTCATTACCTTCTAGGTGGAATTGCCACAATATATATGGGCATTCTTCTTAGCAAGAGTTATTGTAGTAGGATAATGGCTAGGAGGATTTGAAAGGCATTATGACATTAATATTTCCAAGGTTTAGCCAAGGCTTAGCTCAGGACCCCATTACTCGTCATATTTGGTTTAGTATTGCTATCGCGTATGACTTTGAGAGTCATGATGATATTACGGAGGAACGTCTTTATCTGAATATCTTTGCTTCTCACTTCGGGCAATTAGCAATAATGTTTCTGTGGACTTCCAGAAATGTATTTCATGTAGCTTGACAAGGAAATTTTGAAACATGGGTACCGAACCATTTGCATGTAAAACCTATTGCTCATACAATGTGCGATCCTCATTTTGGTCAACCAGTTGTTGAAGCGTTTACTTGAGGGGGTGCTCTCTGCCTAGTGAATATCACTTATTCTGGTGTTTATCAGGGATGGTATACAATAGGTTTACGTATTAATGAAGATCTTTCTATTAGAGCTCCTTTTCTATTATTTATTTCTATTGTATCCCTGATAGGGGGTTGGTTACACCTGTCACACCCGGACATCACGGCGACCGATTAAAAATTTAATTGGAAAAGAACAAATATCTAACATGTTGTTCTTTAGGGAAATGGTCTCATTTAAGAAGTCACCACCTAGTATTATGGTCACTAGGAACCCTAATTGGTCAATAAAGATTCTATGCTACATGATTGGTTACGCGAAAGGGAAAGATGTTATCACCCCTTAAGCGACCTACCTGAGACAGACTGCATTGCTGGTTTTGTCTAAAATTGATAAGAGTTTGTTCTCCTTTTTTTTTTTTTGTTCTTCCTATCATGTTCCTGACTCTGAAATTAGTGAACAATACCTATGAATATTTTTAACTCTAACATTGGTAAATATTGCACAAACCTAAAAAATTATGATATTCCTGACTTTGACGCCAATGAATAAGTTCGTAAAATTTTGAATTTTTAACGAAGAAGAAACACTTTTTCTATGCCATTTTCTTTCTGTTTACCCTTTTTTATTATTTGCTCTTTTTTAGACGGGAATAAAAAAAAATGTTGAACAATAGATTTGCGTTTAGTGGTAAAGGTCCATAGATTGAGCACAAAGTAGGGAAAAAAACAATACGCAAAGAAAAAAAATAAAACAAAGTGCAAGAGCATAAAACATACCTGCCCACTCTTTTTCTTTTTTTACGTTGGGGTAGGTCTATTCTAACTAGCCCAGCCTCGTCATTGGCCCAAGCCAGTGACTTGGCTGGGCAAAGCAGCATGCATGCGTGAACAATTCACGCATACATGCTGCAATGTGCGAAGATAATTATAATTACCTTCGCACTATGTAATGCAATGCATAGCAAAGAATTAAACTGGGAAAGCTTACCTGTGCTGTTATTTATGTTGTTTGGAAGACGAAGACGATGATGATGGAGGGTGGCCGACTGCTGTTGTTTCCTCCTTTGTTTCTGTTGTTCTTTGTCTTCCTTAGTCTTTCTTTGTTGTGTTGTACTTATGCTATTATTGGAAGACGAAGACGAAGATGATGGTGATGGAAGGTTGGATGACTACTGTTATTTCTCCTTCTCGTTTTGTTTTTCTTCGTCTTCCCTAGTCTTTCTTTCTATCCCTTTGATTTAGTTCATCCTGGCACTCTCTCCTGTTTGCGTCTGTGTGTCTTCTGGTTTTCTATCATGTGGTTGTGCTGTTACTTTTAATTTCGGGTTATTGCTGCTGCTGGTCTGGAGGCTGGTGTTCGGCTGAAGAGGAGAGCTCTCGTTGCTGGTGAAGATACAAACTCTGCTATGGTTGAGGAATGGTGTTATGGTTGTGCTTGTGGTGAGTGACTGGGCATCCTTGACAATGATTTATGGACTGGTGTTGTTACTAGTTGGAGCTGCTGCTATAGAGAGAAGAGAGGTGGATCAGCGCCGGTTGAGACATGGAGGAACTGGTCATGGGGGAGAGGAAGCTGCGACTTTCGGTGATGGCTCATGAACTGTAATGGTGCGGGGTTGAAGATAGGATTTAAGCAACCATTTTTTTTCTTAGCCGTGTATTGATCAATGCCCTCTCAGTGCTGATTATGTTGGTCTTTCTGAGTGAATGAGAGGAAAAGCAATGTGTATTGTTGGGGGGAACCGGCAACACTTTTGCCAAAACAGGGTTTCTCTTTTTTTTGTTCTATGCCTTTTTTGGTTTTATTGTAATGGTCTCCCCCCGATTTGTATATTTTTTTTCCTAGTTCTTTTAATGGCCTCCTCCCCCTATGCACATGCACTGAGATTTGTATTTATAGTGCGAGAATCCCATTGCGTATGGGAAATAAAGTCCCAAACAAATTCATTCTCTTCTTTGAAATTCGAATTTGATTAAGAATCAAATTAAAAAAAGGATAACTATCTTAGTGCCTAGTTTTTTCATAAGTTGACAAATCACACTTTTCATCAAAATAAATCCTTGGTCTTTTAATTTTAAAATTTAATCCCTATAAAATTAAATTAAAAGACAATAGGCCAAAATTGGGTTATAACAACATCTACAACCGAAATGGAAACCTAGCGTTTCATGGTTCAAAAATGTTGAATCTCGTCTCAACCACCATTTGTCAGGACTATTTGGAATAAGTTCCTCGGCTTGGACAGGACATTTAGTCCATGTCGCTATTCCTAGATGTATTACCGCATCCCCAAGGGTTAGGCCTGATTTTTACAAGTTAGTGGAATCTTTATGCTCAAAACCTTGATTCAAGTAGTCATTTATTTGGTGCCTTCCCAGGAGTAGGAACTGTCGTTCTAACCCTTTTCGAGGGGTTCCTCCCACAAACACAAAGTTTATGGATGATCGATATTCCACACCATCATTTATCTATTGCATTTCTTTTTTTGGTAGCGGGTCACGTGTATAAGACTAACTTTGGGATTGGGCACAATATAAAATAACTTTTAGAAGCACATATTCCTATAAGGGGACGATTGTGGCGTGGACATAAAGGTCTTTATGACAAAATCAATAATTCACTTCATTTTCAATCAGGCCTTGCTCTAGCTTCTTTAGTGGTTATTACTTCTTTAGTAGCTCAACACATGTACTTGTTACCTGCTTATGCGTTTATAGCACAAGTCTTTACTACTCAAGCTGCATTATATACTCATCACCAATACATTGCAGGATTCATTATGACAAGAGCTTTTTCTCATAGAGCTATATTTTTTATTAGAGATTACAATCCATAACAAAATGAGGATAATGTATTGGTAAGAATGCTAGATCATAAAGAAGCAATCATATCCCATTTAAGTTGGGACAACCTCTTTCTAGGATTCCATACTTTAGGAATTTATGTTCATAATGATGTCATGCTTGCTTTTGGTACTCCAGAGAAAAAAATCTGGATTAAACCCATATTTTCCTAATGCATATAATCCACTCATGTTAAAACTTCATATGAGTTCAATGTACTTTTATCTTCAGCAAATAGTCTAGCAGGTCGAAGCATATGGTTGCCCGGCTGGTTAAATGCTATTAATGAAAATAGTAATTCATTATTCTTAACAATAGGGCCTGGAGACTTCTTAGTTTATCATGTTATTACTCTAGGTTTACATACAACTATATTGATCTTAGTAAAAGGTGCTTTAGATGCACGTGGTTCTAAGTTAATGCCAAATAAAAAGGATTTTGGTTATAGTTTTCCTTGCGATGGTCTGGGACGAGGCGGTACTTGTGATATTTCGGCTTGGGACGCATTTTATTTGGTGGTTTTATGGATGTTAAATACCATTGGATGGGTTACTTTTTATTGGCATTAGAAGCACATAACATTATAGCAAGGTAACGTTTCACAGTTTAATGAATCTTCTATTCATTTGATGGGATGGTTAAGAGATTATTTATGGTTAAACTCTTCATAACTTATCAATGGGTAAAACCCTTTTGGGATGAATAGTTTATCGGTCTGGGTATGGATGTTCTTATTTGGACATCTCGTTTGGGCTACTAGATTTATGTTCTTAATTTCCTGGCACGGATATTGATAAGAATTGATTGAAACTTTAGCATGGGCTCATGAACGTACACCTTTAGCTAATTTGATTCGATGGAGAGATAAACTAGTAGCTCTTTCCATTATGCAAGCAAGATTGGTTGGATTAGCCCACTTTTCTATAGGTTATATCTTCACTTATGCGTTTTCTTAATTGCCTCTACATCGGGCAAATTTAGTTAATTTTTTTATGGACTGTATCCACAAGAATATCATTGTTTTTGATGGAAAAGGTTATTTTATATATTTCTACATCTAAGATCCAACTTATATCAGCGATACTAATAGGAAGTGAAACATTATGGCAAGGAAAAGTTTGATTAGCGGGAGAAGAAGAGGCAAAAATTGGAACAAAAATATCATTTGATTCGTCGATCCTCAAAAAACGAAATAAGCAAAGCTCCATCATTGAGTGATAAATGGAAAATTCATGGAAAGTTACAATCCCCACCACGAAATAGTGCACTAACACGTCTTCACCGACGTTGCTTTTTGACTAGAAGACCAAGAGCTAATTATCCAGACTTTACTATCCGGACACATACTTCATGCAAAGGTTTATGCATGTTTGTCGCCGGGGGCAACAAGATTAAGTTGGTAAAGATTCCAATTTTTCCTTCATTTTTCTAGTCATTTCTACGATCATCGATCATATAAGAGCCTATTTACCATTCTGTATAAATGTGATATCTATTTGTACATATATGGTAGAGGGGCGTATTCAATCCTTGTTTGTCCATTAATTCCCACTTCTTCTCTTCATCACGCAGGGTAGAGTAGCTTGGTAGCTTACAGAGCTCATAACCTTAAGGTCACGAGTTCAAGTCTTGTCTCCGTAATATTTTTTGACAAAAAAAATGAGGGTTGTCCCTGTTAACTAGTAAATAATTAATTACCATTTTTCATCTTTTTTTTTTAGGGGGGAAGAAAGAAAAGAGGGCAGGGGGTAAAAAAATTAGATTCTTAGGGTCAACTATACCTAATCATTTAACCTATTAAATTAATCAACTTGGGTGAATAGAGGGAATCGAACCCTCGTCTTCTCCTTGGCAAAGAGAAAATTTACCATTCGACTATATCCATATTTTTTTTTCTTGATATTGACATGCAGTACCTCGATCCTATTTGTGAATAGCTATTCCAGATATTCTTTTCAGAACCATTCATTTATATTCCTATTACCTATTTAATATATTCCTATTATATTTAATTAATAGATTACATCTAATACATTTAGATTTTTATAATACATTTAATTTATATAATATATTTATATATTTATATTATTTATATTATTTAATTTTTTATTCCATTTTATTTTAATAGAATTCAAATTTATATTCATTTAGAATTTATTAAAAATGGAAATTAGAATATCTTAGAATTTATTATTCTAAATTAGAATGTAGAATGATAATTTAAAATGATTTTCTAATAATATAATTATTTTATCAAATTACACTTAATTTTACATTTACTTTCATTTATAAATTACATACAAATTATAAGAAAGTTTGACCCCTCCCTCTATTTGTTTTTTTATTTTGAATTTTATTGAATGTAAATGTGTATTGCAACTTTAAAGAATTAAGGGAGGGGTCTTTTTGCATTTTTGTATCTGGATTCAAGAGATGAGAGAATTAAGAATACCTACCAGAAAGACTAATCCAATTCATAATGATGTACTGGAAAATACAATATTTTTGTTGCTTGGCCAACCGTCAGGAGAAGAAAAAACAACAGGTACACTAATTAATAAGATTGACGAAGTAACAATTAATACAAAAACAGTCAATTGGAAAGCAATAGTCATGTCTTTAATTCTTCAAGCTACCAACTAAACAATTATACCATTTGATCCCTCTATCAGGCAAAAAACAACGCATCATAGGGCGATTAAACCATGAATCCATTGACTCTATATGACTTTTTCCACCCCATTCCCATTTTATTCGAACATAGAGTTGAGAGTCCTTTTTTTTTTCTTTCACAAATGCTTATTCTAGATCCTATATATAAATATATATAGACTCATTGACTCACACCCAATAGCTTTCTATAGTACAAGACGTCATCAACTCCTACAATCATGTTCTATGTTCTATTCAACGGAATAAAAATAAAATAGTAAAATAAAAATTATCTTTTGGAGAGATGGTCGAGTGGTTGATAGCTCCGATCTTGAAAAAGGTATAGTTATTTGCGAACTATCGAGGGTCTGAATCCCTCTCTCTCCTTTTCTTGGTGAATCTATTTATGTTTTTATTGATTTTTTTGGTTCAGTGTCATAAAGGTGAATGGCTCGACTAGGTAGGATAGCCGAGCCAAAAAAAAATTGATAAGATCTAAATCTAAATGAGTTAAAAAGAAAGGAAAAGGGCAGACTCTCTAAGTATGACCTGATCAACCCAATCAACATGTATAGTAGAATCAAATCGATTCCTACTTCAACTATTGGATCTCTTTTCTCAACTAGTTAAGAGGAGTCATGGAAAGAACATGTTCAAAATCATGATCAATTCTTTTTTCAAATCCTGTTGCTGCACGAGCCCTTCCCACGTTCTATAAATGACCTATGAATAGGAAGAACCCAAGAACAAAATGAGAGGTAGCTAACCAACTTCTAGGAGAGACATATTTGACTGCATTGATTTTGATAGTTACACCACCTAAGGAATTTAATAAACCTAAAAGCGCATAGGTCATACATTTCGTAGAACGTTGTTCTTGCCAAGGTTGCATGTTTTTTTTCAACCTACTCAAGTCTAAACCATTTGGACCTCTTAGAGGTTCTAACTAAGGAGCGCGCAGATCCCAAAAATGCATAGTTTCTCCTCCAAAAGTAACTTCTTTGGTGGGTGAATGCATTAGATATTTACCTAAGTTGGTAGGTCATTGAGCGGATCCCACGTTAGCCCCAAGACGTTGGTCTCTAACTAGAAAAGTAAAAGCTTGAGCTTGAGAAGCTTCTAATCTAGTGGGCCCATAAAACTCACTAGGATAAGCAGTATTATTGAACTAGACAAAGCAACAAACAATGAAACCAAAAACATATATATATATATATATATCTATATATATATATATCTATATATATATATATATATATATGCTTGAGTGTGAGTAGATGGCTAAAAAAGAAAGAGAAGAGAGAAGATGAGACTTTTGAGTTATGTTTAATTCCTTTATTTCTCATGAAGAATTCATGTAATAGGTTAGTTTTAATGAGAATTTAGAGAAGTAAACACCTAAACACCATATTAGAAGAGAAACTTTGTGAGAGGTCAAGAGTGATAAAAAAAAGAAGGTTATGGTTTGGGGGAGGAAGAAAGAAGGGCGTAGAAATTCTAACTATTAACATCCAAAGTTTAGATTCTTACAGGTAATGTGTCTAGAACTCAATTATATAAGCTTGAATTAATTTGTGATGATATTGGATTAGTTAGAGAAATTTAAGTTAGGGTTTATAATGAAAAATAGGGGAAATATGATTTCTTTGAAATCGAGTTATGTGGACTATAATACAATGTTATGGAAGAGAATTAATGGGAAAAAAATGAAAAGGGATCATGTCTTTTCTTGATAGAAGTTTCGGCCAAGGTTAATGTGTTATTTATGGAAAAGTTTTAAGAAAATATATACTTCCTTTTATGATGGGTATAGGCCAAATTAATTTAGAGGGAGATTAAGGTTGTTGATTGAAATTAACATAGTAATTGTTTAAGAATGTATAGTTTAAAAATAAAATGATTATGCTAATTTAGAGGAGTTGAATTATTTATATGAGTAAGTTTCCTTTTGAAAAAGAATTTTGGCTATCTCAAATAAAATGTGAATTATACTAGTTTGCTTTTAGGAAATTATGGTTTAGTAGTGTTATAAGATGTATGGGATAGAAATGCTTGCTTTGAAGAGTAAGAATATGAATGAAAATAATTTGTTGCTTGTTAAACTCATATCTTGAAAACTAGACAGCTCTGTCACCTAAATTCTATAGGAGAAGATTAAGATAAGTCTTTTCATGAAAGTTATAGCTAAGGATGTTAGTTTTCAAACAGAATTGACCTTGCTTAATTTGGAGTTATAAAACTTTAGATATGGATTAGAAACTAAAGAGAGGCCAAACTGAATCTTGCTAGATAGATTGACTAGGTGGCTATAATATGTAGTTGTGGGTGCATAAATGACAAGAGTGAGTTTTCTTCTTTTATTTAAACCTACTAGCTTTGTACCATAATTTTTGAAAGACTCAAGCCACACCCAAAATGAATTCTATAACTTTAGTTATGATTAAAATAAGAAACAATGTTGTTTTGAAGTACGACTTAAATGATAGAAGTAACAAAAACAAAACTTAAGTATATTAGGGTATATGTGGGAGTATGAATTATAAGAAGTTTCTCTTATTAATTAGATCGAGAAAGTGGATTGAATGAGAAGTTGAAATGAAGTGTTAATACAAGATAAATTGCAAATAATGATTAAGTTGAAAAAAATCAACTTAGATTATATTGTGTGGAATGAGCATTGAATAAAAAATGATAAGGTAGACCTGGTGATATAAAAGAAGTTGTAGGAGCTGTATAGCTGCTAAGAGGTACATCTAGAGCATAGAAAACATGTAGGTGCATACCACCTCAATACTTTAATATTAAGAAAAAAAAATTCAATTTCATTGAATGTGCTTTTTTTTTTAATTTAGTATAAATGTCTTTAGAACTAACTTCCTGGTAATGAGACTGCTGCCTAGTAATGGACGAAGAACTAGCTTCCCGATAATAAGCAGAGGAACCAGCTTCCTGGTAATGAGACTAGTGCCCGATAATAGGCAGATGAACCAACTTCTTGGTAATGGGACTAATGCCCACTAATGAACGGAGAAACTAGTGAACTGATAATAGGAATGGTACTTGGAAATAGGCAATAAAAAACTATATACCTAATGATAGGATTGTGCTTTGTAATGGGTAGTGAAGTTAAGCACTAAAAAAGGATAGATTATACCTGATAATAAGCTAGTAATGTTAGGTTGATGATGACCAGGACATGTGACTTATCATGGTGATTGATAAAATAAAAAATAGAAAATTTATTTAAAAATGATAAATTATGATATGGAATAGAACTATGATTAGTAGATGAGATGCCAATGACAATTCTATTTTAAGTGTTTGAATTCTTTATATATCATTCAAATTATGCATATTTCTTTATTTTGAGTTGTGTTGATGTGGAATGAAATCCAGAATGGTTTGTATAAGACAAGATACAAGGACAAATCCTTCTGGTGTGGATAAGGGTTCAGGGTATAGATTCTAAGAAGGTTCAGGGGGAGAATCTTTTGGTAGATATCGCCTCTCATATGCACTAGTAGCTATTCGGTTAATATAAAAAGAATCATTTGGACTCTAAGATGATACAACTTCTAAATAAGCTGAGATGTTAGAGCTAAAAGATTAAATCATCATGGACATACAACAATGCCTTCACCCGTGGCACCTATAGGAGCCCCTGCTTCGTTTGTTAACCCTGCTTTCCTAACATAGTTGGTGAAAGTAGTAGTTGATAATAGGAATAGTGAATCATCTCCAACAGCCCCAACATTGTTAGTAATTTTAGTGGTCACAACACCTACAAAATGTGTGGTTGCGTTAATGTGAATTATGAAGAGTATGAGGGAAATGAGCTGTGAGCTTTTTTTTAGCGAAGAAGATGCAGAGACTACTAGGAAATGGATTGGGAAGGTGGAGAAGATCTTGGTTCAGATAAAAGTGCTGGATGATTTGTGGGAAGACTATGTTAATAAGCTATTAATAGATAGAGCACAATTTGGTGGGAGATTGTGCAATCGGGGAGGACCATAGAGTCGTGGACATGGGGTGATTTTAGGATAGAGTTTGAGAATCAATTTTACTCCAGATATCACCAGAAGATGAAAGAACAAGAGTTTCTGGCCTTAAGATAAGGTGGTATGTCAATGTTTTAATATGAGAGCAGGTTATGTGACCTCTCTATGTATGTTTTCCCCACATCATGTTTCTACGGAGCAGCAAATGATTGAGATATTCCAAGATGGGTTATGATAGGACTTGAAACAAAGGCTTATTGCATTGCAATTTAAGATAATAAGAGATATGATAAAAGCAACTCAAGCCTTAGAGGCGTGTATTGTGGAGGATCAGCAAGGTCTAACTAGATTTGGAAAAAAAAAAAGAATATTGACTACACTTTGAGTAAACCTTTTAGACCTTCTCTTTTTAAGAAAAGAAAGGGAGGATAGTTTAGGCATTTCAAGAAGAGGGGATGAGATATTAGTTAGGGAAGATAAGCTGCTAAGTCTTTTAAAGTTGTTTTTATTGATTGTATGATTCATGATATAACTATATTCATAATATATGTTAATTCAATTTCAGGTACTTCATAACCGCGTGTAGAATAATAGATATTTAGGATATCTTTTGTAAATTTAATGGACATGTAATTAGTTATCCTTTTGGAATTGTAATTAGCAATCCTTTTGTAATGAAATTAATACTAATTCTTATGATGTTGTAATACTTTTGATTGACTTTCACTAGGTTATCACATACTTATAAGTTCTTTTAGGCCCCGTTTGTTTGCTAGAAAGTAGTTTCATTTTGAAAAGTGGTTTCCTTGAAAAATAAATTCTTGAAAAGTGAATTATTTTCCAATATTTGGTAGAATCATGAAAAATAAATTGAAAAATATTTTCTAGTGTTTTGCTAAATCATGGAAAATGAGCTGAAAAACAATTTGTTAATTTTTATTCAAGTTTATTAAAAAAATAAGGAACAAATCTTACAAATTAAAACGTTGAATGAGAATAAAATTGAAAAAAAAAATCTAATTTCATAAATTATCTCAAATAAAATAAATAACAATCAAAATAATAGATATCAAATCTAATAGATAAAAAAGTTCAAAAATGATGAAATAAAAAAAATACAATTTCATAAATTATTTTAAATAAAATAAATAACAATCAAAAGAATGAGACTAAATCTGATAGATAAAAACTTTTATTTAAGAAAATGATAAAAGTAAAGCAAATAACAATCATAAAAATAAGGACCAAAGTTGATATAAAAATCAAATTCTAAGGGATTCAATTGAAAAAAAAAGATTCAAAATAAAATATATAGCAATCAAAAGTTTGAGGATCAAATTTGATATAATCAACAAATAACATGACATTTCTAAATTTTTCACAATTTCTTGAAAGTGTTTTCCGCCCAAAATAAAAGGAAAACACTTTCTTCATGGAAACCAAACCAAATTTTTCTTTGACTAGAAAGTGTTTTCCGTTGATCAACTTTCTTAATAACAAACAAACACATGAAAGTTTGGAAAATGATTTCCAGAAAATCACTTTCCATAAAACAAACGGGGCCGTAAACACATAAGAATTCTATATAATAATAACTTGGTTGTTCTAGTTACTTTTAAGATGAGTAATGGAACTATGATTAGTAGATGAGATGCCAATGAATTTTAAGTGTTTGAATTCTTTATATTTCATTCAAATTATGTATATTTTATGATTTTGAGTTGTGTTGACGTGGAATGAAATCCATAATGGTTTGACATGATTGTGATGTTGATTTGTTGTGTGTATTGAAGTTGTCCATAAATTGTTACAATTCAAATTATATATATAATTTTACATAAAATTTTACCCCTTTTGTTAATATCACAACGGAATTCATATGGAAATTGTAGTTAGATTTTTTTTAAGGATGTTGTATTGTATCTCATTTAACAGATGAAATAAGAAGCTAATTGCTGTTAAAAATTATAATTCATACCATTTATTTTGAAAGTATTTCTTTAATATAAACACAACTACACAACTATATTGTTAAAGAAATTAATGGCACAATTAAACGACTAAGATTTAGATTGAGCATTAATATATACCTTAAAATTAAATTAATGTGTTCAATTGTGATCCATTTATTTTGTTCATTCATTTCTACTTAATTAATCACATTATTTACATAAGGACACCAGTAAACAAATAGTGATTATAATGATCTTATTAATTTCGATTATGTTTGTTATAAGTTTTGCGAATTGATTTAAGTAGTTTTTTTAATTTTTTACTCAAATAAAATTCGTAAGTATTGTTGCTACCAATTTTGGGACCCCATATAAATATACAAAAAAAAAAAAATACAAAGACATTAAAAAAGTTGGAAAAATTATACATTAGTAGGAATAACATAAAAAATGTCCAAAAAGTTACCAAAGACTGGTTGAGAAGGATTAAAATGTCAAAAGTTGAAAAATTGACAGTTTAATTTTGACTAATGAAGGCTCTATTAACAAGAAAAAATCATTTTGAAAGAAAACAAAATCAAAATTGGATGTTTAATAACTCAATTGAGATTTGGGTTTAATTAAATTAATTGAGGGTTTAATTGGAAAGAATTAAAGTTTGGGGATTGAATTGCAATTTTAAAAAGCTAATTTGATCAAATCAAGGGCTTAATTGCATAAATATTGAAGTTTGATAGCTAGGCAATTAGGGACTTGATTGAAAAAATTCAAAGCCAATGACCAAACTGTTAAAGGCGTGAGACTCTAGGGACTTAAATCAACAACATCAGGGACCACATGGAAGACAATTAAAAGTTTGATGGTCAATTAAGGATCAATTTGCATAAATCAGGAACCAAGGACCTAATTAGAAAAGGCATTGAATTTTAGGGCTGACAATTGAATTTGACAGGGTTGGAATTGTATGAAATTAAAAGTTGAGAGGCAATTAAAAGAAATTGGAAGAACATGAACTAAATTGTAGTTTTCCAAATCCTAAATTAAAAACCCTAGTTTTTAGATTTAACCTAGATGATACGTCACCCAGACTTAATGAAGGGATTGAACGACACGTTGTTTGGCCACTGTTCACCTTCTTCTTTGGGAGTTTTGGTTGATTGAGTTTGCACCTTCTAACAAATGAGTGTGAAGTTACAGACCTTCAAATTAAGCAATGTTGGATCCAAACGAAAGGTACACATACCCTCTATTAACTCCAGGTGATCCCTAAGGATAATGACGTTGGAGTTGCTCCGATGAGGCTTCGAAAATGGATAACTCAATCATCGATGACTATGACACCCATTATTCAAAAACCACTTATATTTTCACGTGTTCACACTTCAAAGCTTCTCATAGGGTTCTTATAAAGGGCTTGAAACCTTTCTCCCAATATCAAAAGGCGAAAAATAGCTCCTTGCCCTTTAAGTCTAGCAAAACCACCAAGAATCCCAAAAACCAAAACCATCATATTGCAAAACCTCATTTTGACCAAATTGTGTTCATCGAGTGATAATCATTGATGTTTGATACTAGATTATTAATCCTTGAATGATTTCCAATATGTCTATGTCTTTGGATTATTCATATCAAGTTTGGTTTGAGAGCCACTTTGTTAGGTTCAAGTTGAGTGTTATTCATTTGTTCTTCATGTTCTTTTTTTGTGTTAGATCGGTTTTCAACAAAACTTCCATGTTTTTGTGTTTTTGGAAAGTTTAATATGTTATGGGTTTTGGTTTATTTTTCAGGTCAAACCAATGATCTTTGGCTAGGTTTATGGTCAAACAAAATATTTTAGGTCAACCTAGTTGGGTCAAAGTTGGGTTAGTGGTTAAGGCCTTGTTTGGTTTGTAATCGTTTTGCTAAAGGAATTTTTGGCTTAAAGGCGTGTTTGGCAAACATGTCCTTAAGCCTGTTTTGACTCTTTTATTTCTAAGGAAAATGAATTTTTATCAAACAAAACCTTAATATATTCATTGCATATGGCCAAAAATTCTAAAAATTATTTGAGCATTTGTTTTTAAAAAATCTAAAATACTTTGGCATGTTTTAAAAAATTTTACATGGATTTTACAACAAGTTTGTAAAATCCTGAAGGATTTTGGCCTATACTTAAAAAATATATTTTTCACTTTTAATATAAGGATAAAAACATACAAAAGAGTTAATATCCAAAATATTTTTAGGGATAATGATTTATAATTAGTCACCTTTAATATAAGAATAAAAAATATATATGAGGTTAATATCTAAAATATTATGAGTAATACAACTCATTAACTCATAATATAAGGATAAAAAAATTGTAAGGAATTTTATATAAAATATTATTTGGAATGACACAATAGCCAAAAATTCCAAGTTTATCTTGAAAAAAGCTTTAATGATAATTGAAGACATTTCACCATTCCAAACTAAGTTCTTGACCTAGAAAATCAATGCTTGGTTATCATAGCAAACTTGTCATAGTAGATTGATAGAAATAGAAACATCATCAGACTATAACAGACAAAGAAAAACGATGCAGTTTACCTCAGGTAAATCATATTAAGGATATTAATATCTTGCCTTTACGCAATCAGTCACTTGCTTAGAATCTCTAAAATACTAGTTTGGGTTCTAAGTAATCATAATACTAGGTGATAACTCTTAAACCAACCAAAGATCTCTAGACCTACTCGAGAATGATCACCGCGACATCGCGCTCTCGCGAGGGAATACAACAAGTATATTTGATTAAAAATGAATTTAACTTTGAAAGAAGTTAAAAGAGAGAATTTTTATTTTTCTAATTTCTGTTACGTACAATGCAACTTGTATAACCATATATATATATATATATAATGCTATTTACAACCATTCCCTACAATTACATGACTATTTGAATTTTTAAAGGATTACAGTTATGGAAACTTAACATAACAGTAACAACATAACAGCAGCAAGATTAAATCTTCCTCATTTATTTGGCTCCTGATTTGTCGTTGGGAATTCACCAATTCTGCTGTTGTGATCATGGTCATTACTGCCGCTGCTATGATTTTCCATATCTTAGGCTTTGAAGTCAGTGATGCTGACTTGATTCTCTACACGCCCCCTCAATCTGGACATCCAATTGTTTTATAGGCCAATTATAAGGAACAACAAGAGAAAGCACCAACCAGATAATGGTATGTTTGATGAATGGACTAAAGGTTCAGAAAAAATCAACTCTTTCTTGTTGGTGAAATCCTTTATCTACAGGTTATGCTTTGTAATGTTCAATCGTGCCATCAGCCTTCCTTTTGATTTTAAAGACCCAACAAAAGCCCGCAATATTGGTATTAGGTGAAGGAGACACCAAAGACCAAGTACCATTTTGTAGTAGAGCAATAAATTCTTTATTCATGGCATCTCTCGAGTAAGCTGACTTTGAGGCCTTGGTGTAAGAGGTTGGCTCCAATGTTGGAGGTGCTGTTCCTGCTCCAATAAAGGATACCAAATGCCGTCATCATCATGTCATTGTGGCTTACGGATATGATTCTTTGATCTGGTGATCATGGAATGAGTGTTTGTAGGAGCAGGCGGTGCATCTGCTGGTGGTGTAGTGCTGAGGCACAAGCACCGGTGGATGGTTGTGTAGATGTATTTGGAGCTGTACCTGTAGAAATAAAACATAATGGTGCAAATGCAATTCTTGTAGGAATCAGATTAAGGGGCAAATCTCTAAAACTAATTGATTGGGAGGAAGTAAGTGGCAGAGGAAGCTGGACAGTATTGGAATCGTGATGATTATGTGTTTGAAGATTGTTGGCGGGAGTGTAGGTGATACGATCAAAAGATTGATGTCTTATTCTAAGTGCAGGAGTGTCGAAGTAATAAATAACCCGACAAAACCGAGATCAAACCACAGGAAGGTGAACTATATAAAATTATAAACAACAAATGAAAAGGAGTTCAAGAGAACTTTTGAGATGAGAGTATTAATCAAAGATAAAAATAATTGTCAAGGTTAGAGGATCCACTAATAATATTAGAAATAAATGTAGTATAAACTCTTTTTATTAATCAACTGGAAACTACACACAAAGAAGGTTTCAATCGGATGATTTATCTTTATAGTTCATTATAAATTTTTAACATGATCATATTAATTGTCTTATTTTAGTAACACCATACTTTTAAATATTGTCAGGAATTCATGATGTTAACTTATGGTAACAACAAATCAAGTTCCTTTCATAATACAAATGTCGGTTATACCATACAGTAGGCTATAAAAGTGCCAAGTATTTGTTGTACCAAGGGTTGTACAATACAAATCTAGATTAATCATTTAACAAGCAAGGTAATAAGAATTAGTAAGATAAAAAGACAAGACATGTTAATAACAAACTTTCTTGGATATAAACATTGAAGTCAAGCTTGAGTTTATATTATACATATTCTAACACCATTAGTGAAACCTTTTCACCTTGACATAATAAACTTAGCTAAATATTGTGAAGAAGAGAAACATAAATAAACTAGATAAGTACATAGTTATGATGAAAAACATAAACAAGAGATTAATGAAAGCAAAACTTAAACATTACAAAAATACAAATAAAGAAAGCAAGAATATGATCTTGATCTGAAAACTAAGATGTCTAAATGTATGGCAAATGCTTTCTTTTATAGGCTAAAATTTGAAATTATTGATTTGATGACTAATTATATATTGAGTGGGTGGCCACCTCTTGACTTAGTGATAACCATTATCTTCTTGTCTAAACAAAACATCATTACTAACGTCAGAAGTTAAACAGATAGTCTTCATAAAAGTTCTGGGCATTTGTCTCATCTTTCCAAGAAAACAAGAATGAGCTCATTTGGACTTCTAGAACTCGAGATATGGGCTAAACATTAAACAGTGTCTAGGCTGCAGGACAGATTCCGACTTCTCTTTTGTTGCTATAATTTGAACTTGAAAACGACCGTTTTGAATCTTGGACTCTTCATAAAAGTTTTAGACCTGTGTCTTAGCTTTCCATCCATATAAACCAGACCTAAATCCATGTTTTATAGCTCCAGTTATGATCCAATATCCAAATAATATTCTATTTTGAATTGAACCAGCATCTCTTCTTTAAGCTTAACCCTCTCTTTGTCTTTTCACTTTCAATAGTTAAACACATCAATCAATCCTTTAAATTATGAAATATGTCTGCATTTAAAATGAACATTTACTATAAATTAAAGATATCTTATGTTATCAGACTTGTTATTACAAAACATGCTTAAGTTAGGGAATTTAATGATACTTTAAATGCAATATGATGATATAAAACCTTGATAAAAATGCACTTTTAAGTACTAATCAATAGGGAAAACGTTTTCATAAAAAATAACATGTCTAGAGACGTAGATCTTACCAGTAAACACTTGCACCCTTGATGACTTGGGTTTGCTTCCCATAAATCACCAGTTCGAGTCTCACAAATCTCAGGGTCACTGGAGATTTACATGGTTGTTAACTTCAGGGCCCGTGGGATTAGTTAAGGTACGCGCAAGTTAACCCGAACACCCACGTCAAAAAAAAAAAGACTATAGTTGTTTTCATAAAAAATGACATATCTATAGACGTAGATTTTACCAGTTGACACTTTCACCCTTAATGACAAAGACTATAGCCAATAAAAATGTATTTTTTGGAATGAAAATTGAGTTTATTTTGATTGTATGACATTAAGTTAGGCCAACATGCCCATCCAAACACACGCATAAATGAGCAATCAGAAACATTGTTATATATGAATCTCAAATGGTGGTTTTTGGTTTAAAACATATGTACGAGGCCTGTTTTCATTCAATATAACAACTATGTTGATGCGTGTGGGCAAGCGAGGCGATGTTTAGTTTCTCTTTAACTTCCTAGACTATGTAAAAAATTATTTATATTGTATGATCATTCTTTATATGATTATTTTATCATACTAAGGATATTCTCTAACCACAGAATAAGTTATTTTTTTATATTTATATTTTAAATATTATTACTTGGTGTTGTGGGACCTCACTCAATATTTTATTTTTTTCTTATTTAAATAGATCAAATTCTCTCGTTTTTTAATGGTGGTGTTATGTTTTAATGATATTTAAAATTATCACATGATAAAGAAAAGAAAAAAAATAAAACCATATTTTATGGCTAAAAACCATCTTTAATATGTACCTCCAATAAAAAAAACACGTTCCAAAGATAATTTTGTTTTAGTTGTGGTACAAAATTATTTTTTCCGAAGTATGTTTTTCAGTTATGCTAACAACTTTTATAACTAATATTTTATTTGTAGTTTCAAATGATAAATTTATTAGATTTTTTTTTGTGTACAATGTAATAGAAACAACTCTACTTTTTACTGTGTCTACCAAACTTCATTAACTAAAAAAAATTAAGGTTGTTTATTTTTTCCTTTCAAAATGTATTTGGATGCGTTTCAAAAATGTGTTTAATATTAAAAAGCATTAAATTGATTTTTTTAGTGTTTTTGATGGTTCTGATGTGTTAATGTCAAAAATAAAAATAAAATATGAAAACATTATTTTGATACATTTCTAAACGAAAAGTACTTTAATTATTTTATACTTTAATTTAAACGTATGACATGTCTTTTTTTAAATAGTTTAATTATGCATATAACATTACAAATATTGTTACCCATTTTGGGGCAAAACAAATTGAAAAAAAAAACTATCAGTTGAAAGAACATGAAGAATGCACAGAAAATTGCTAAAGACTAGTTGGGGAGGATAAAAAAATACCAAGTTGTAAAAATTGACAGTTCAATTTTGAGTAATGAAGACCTTATTGATAAGAAAATTTTAATTCAGGAAGAAAAAATCAAAATTTGATGTTTGAGAACTCAATTGGATTTTTTCAGGGTTTAATTGAATTTATTGACAACTTAATCGTAAGGGGAAATGATTTTTTAGTTCGATTTAGGCTTTAATTGGAAGAAATTAAAGGGTGGGGGTTGAATGGCAAATTTGAAAAGCTAGTTTGGTTAAATCAGGGGTATAATTGCATAAATATTAAAGTTTGATAGGCAATTAGGGACTTAATTCAAGATATTCAACATTAAGGACCAAACCGTAAAAGGCGTTAGACTTTATGGACTGAAATCAACAAAATTAAGGGCCAAAATAAAAAATAATGGAAGTTTGTTTATCAATTGAGGAGTCAAAATACACAAATTAATAACCAAGGATCGAATCGAATTGGAAAAGACACTAGACTTTAGGGCTGACAATTGAGTTTGACAAGGGTGTATACACTAAAATTAGAAATTGGCCAAATCTCAAATTAAAAACTCTAATTTTTATGGTTTAACATAAATGACTTGTCACTCAGATTTAATGAAGGGATTGAATGACACATCGTTCAGTCATTGTTCATCTTCTTTTGGCAATTTTGGCTGATTGAGTAAATATCTTCAAATGAATAAATGTAGCATCGTCGACCACACCAAGACTCTAACCACCACCACTCGATTAAAAAACACCTCATTTACAAAGATCAACTACTCTCATCAATCATTCTTGCATTGGCAGATTATAGGTTGATTGAGTTGGCACATTCAAACAAATGAATGTGAAGCGACAAACCTTCAAATTGAGTAAGGTTGGATCTAAATAAAAAGTGTGCACCCCCTCTACCAACTTCAAGTGGTCTCCAATGACGATGACATCGGAGTTGCTCCAACAAGGCTCTGAAAGTGGTCAACTCAGTTAGCCATGACTGTGATATCTATTGTGCAAAAACAAATGATTTTTTTCATGTGTTCACACTGCAAACCCTTTTAGTGGGTTCTTATCAAGGGCCAAAAACCTTTCTTTCAAGATTAAAAGGCCAGTAACAGCTCCTTGCCCTCCAAGTTTAACAAAACCACCAAAAATACCCCAAAATAAAACCATCATTGCAAAACTAGCCAAGTAAAGAGCTTTCAGCTGTTAAAACTTGTCCAAAACCCTCCCATTTGCATTAGAGGGTCAAACATTAATCAATCATAATCAATACTTGATTGAATCCATAAAACAAACACTAGCAAAACCCTGTAAATACACCTTATAAAATTAAAGCTGAAGGGGAAGAGAGGAAATATTAAGAAAAATACTCTAGTTATGAAGGTTCAAGAGCCTAGCACAAGTGTTTTCTTAGCTTTGAAATGGTAGAAATTTATGGAGGTAAAGTTTTACAAAAGAGAACTAAAAGGCAAGAACCATTGTTTAAAGCTTTGAAGGTATAAACCTTTTTTGAACTAGCATATGATGTTTATAAGACACACCTCTAGCTTTTCCTTGCATGTTTCAATAATGTTTTGAACTTGTTTTGGTGATACATTGTGTTTGTCGCACATGTGCGGCGTCGCGACGATTATTCCACTTCAATCTAAATGTAACTATCTATCTGGAAAATATAAGGGGACAAGAAAATCTAGTCTTTTATCGGTGGAAAACGGAATGGGAGTCGCCACCTAGTATTTTGGTCACTAGGAACCCTAACTGGTCTCAAAGATCGGGTACGGGGACTGGTTGCGTAAATGGAAGGTATTAGCACCCCAAATACGCCTTACCTAAGGTAAGCTGCATTGTTTTATTGTCTAATAAAATCTAAAGTCTTTTCGTGTTTCCTAGTTGTTGGTATGGTTTAAGAAAAGTCCTCCTCGGTAAGGAGATCCTTATCTTATCGGGTAATTCTGACCTCAACACAAGAATTTAATATCCGGAATACGTCTTACGAATAAGGTCGTAACCCCAGTTATTAAAAGAAAACAAAATAATTTTTTTGGAATTTTTGAAATATTGGCCTAGTTCTGGTGGCTTTAATAAACAAGTTATTAGAGCCAAAATGCATGCTAATACATATATATATTTTTTTGAAATTTTTCTCTGTTGTATGAAAATATGATGTGATGATTTTTTTTTATATGTATATATTTTGGAGAGACTAGGCCGTATGCATGAAAACAAAACATTTTTTATATATATTTTATATTTTTGATGTCTCGACGAAAACCGGGTATTTTAATACTGGATTTGTATCTTTACGGTATAAAAATAAAAACCAGTATTAAACAATTTTGATAAAAATATGCAGGAAAATCAACAAATGTTTTAAGGATTTTTCATAATTTTTTTTAATTTTTTTTATATCTATAAATATATATAAATAATATAAATACATTATAATATATAATATAATATTAGGTGGGTTGGGCTGGGCTGGGCTGGCCCAACTAACTGGGCCGAACTCAGCCCCAAAAGGGTTGGGCCGATCTCGGCCCAACAGTTCTCTTTCTTTTTTAGTTCCTGGCCAGACCCGGCCCAGACAGCAGGGCTGGGCCAGAATCAGTCTGGCCCACAAAACATCAGGGCTGGGTCAGAACCAACCTGGCCCAGAGAAGGAAACCCACAGTGCTGGGCCAGAACCAACCTGGCCCAGCAATAACAAAAACCAACAAGGGGAATTATTTCCCCCCATCCTCTTGCATGCAGAACAAATGTTATGCATGTAGGAGGAAACGCAGGCAACAAAATAAATGAGGGGGAAGAAGAGTTTACCTGGCGCGGAGGAGGCGGTGTCTTGCTGGTCGGACTGCTTCGCTGGGGGTGCTGTGGTGGAGGCCGGTGGCGGTGTCGTTGCTCACGGACGGCGGCTTCAAACAGCGGTGTAACTGTTTCAAGCGGTGGAGAAAGAGGCTCCTGCTCTTCCCTTCTCCTCTGTTTTCTTTCCTCTTCTTCTACTACGTTTCCTTTTCCTTTTGTTCTTGTTTAGATGTGTTTTTTTCAAATCTCGTTCCTCTTCCTGTGTCAGTGTCGTTTTTCCTTAACTCTCACGGTCCCTCTCCTTTATCTCTCACAGTCCCTCTCGGTATGTTCTCTCTCCTTTTCAGTTCGTTTTCCTTTTCCTCTAACCCTCACAGTCCCTTTCCTTTATCTCTCTCTCCCCCCTGTTTACGGCTTTCCCCATTTTCTTTCCTTTTTTTTCGATCCCTTTCCTTTTTGTTCTTTTCTTTCTCTTCTCTTCCTTCCCTTTTTTTTTCTTTTTCCCCCCATTACGTGCTGGCGTTGAGTCTCTATTTATAGGGCCAAGGGAGCGGGGGCTCTTTATTGTTGTGCATGAGGAGCAGGGTAACGCCGGGTTGGCTGGTGGGCGCGGCTCCCCCAGTTTCTCATCATGAGGGGGCGTGTATGGGGTTTTGAGTTTTGGCAGAAGCATGCGGGGAGGAAATAAATGGGAAATACAACAATTTCTATCTTCCCCTGCTGCACGTCCAGGGGAAGAAGAAAGAGGAACAGTGTCGCCCAAACGACACTGTTTTGCTTTTTTTTTTTTTAAAAAGCATGAAACGGCGTCGTTTTGGACAAAACGTGTCGTTTCGGACAAAACGTGTCTTTTCATTTAAATATGGCGCCAACACGTCAACTTCCAAATCAGTCCTTAATTTATCTTTTGTTCATTTCAATTGCATCCCTGCCAACTTCAATCGTCACCCTTATAGTTGACCGCCTTTTCCACTTTCATCCTTGGTCTCCGATTTATGCAATTTGACCCTCAATTGATCAATAAACTTTTAATTTCTTCAATTTAGCCCCTGATTTGGTTAATTACAGCCCCTCTATTTACGTGCCTTTTCCAGTTTGGTCCTTGGTTTCGGATTTCTTCAATTAAGTCCCTAATTGACCATCAAACTTCAATATTTATGCAATTAAGCCCCTGATTTGACCAAATCAACTCTTAAAAATTATAATTTGACCCCAGAACTTTAATTTCTTCCAATTAAAGCCCAAATTGACTTAAAAATCAATTTTTCTTGCAATCAAACCCTTTATAAATTCAATTAAACCTTCAATAAAATCCAATTGAGTTCATAAACATCTAATTCTGGACTTTTCTCCTCAAATTGAATTTTCTTTTTCAACATGGCTCTCATCATTCAAGTATATACTATAAAAAATTTCAATCCTTGTATTTTTGAACCTCCTTAATCAATTTTTCTGATCCTTTTCTAAGCGCTCCAACCTCCTATTATTTTTCTAATTTCTTCCGACTATATATTTATATTTTTATTTTTATTTTTGTGTGGGGACCCAAAAATAGGTTACAACAGTGTTGATCTTATATCTTGATTAATGCATGAAAATGTTTTTTCTTTGTTTAATCCTATTTTAAGTTGGTTGTTACTGTTTACTAGTTATTTAGAAAATATTTTGATGTTTGTTTCGTTGAAATGGAATAGTTTTTGGAATTTGGCAAATAGGCAGTTAGCTTTTTTTTGGGTTTGCTAATGCATGTTCTTAGGTCTTGTTTAAGTCTCGTGAAGTGTTGATTTTGAATCCCATATTGTTGAATATGATTGCTGTTTAGCTTTGGTAGTTTGGAAAATTGAAATTCCATGCATGTTTTTTATGATTTGTTGTTTTTTGTTGTTCGTTTTGATACAAACATGTGTAAATATAGCAATATAGTTTGTGTAAACCAAAAGGGCTTGGTTTAGAGGGCTAAAAAGCTAGTCCTGGGTTTGGCAGTATATTGAGCATTTTCTGGGTTTGTTGGGTTGGTGTTCTTCATGTTCTTAGGAAGAACATTGTCTTAACTACGTGATTTTGACATGTTTTGTTTCATTTCTTTACATCTGCATCTTTGTATTACATCATTAGCCAATAATCTATGGTTCTTTTACATCGATAATTTGTATTTCAATGCTTTAATCTTAGGGTTTCTGTTTTGAACTGAAACCTTCTCTAACCAAATCGTGATGATTCATTGATGATCGAAGTAAATGGATGCTAAATTATTTATCCTTGCATGATTTCCAATCTCTATATGCCTTTGGATTTGCTATATTTGATATGGTTTTCAATTTATGCTTTCTGGGTTCATAAAGAACATTCATCGTTTTCTTCATGTTCTTGGTGTTTAATCTGTTTTCTTTAAATCTTTTTATGTTGTTTATGTTTATCTGTTTTGGCTTATTTATTTTGTTTCGGGTTTGGTTTCGAGTTAAACCAAAGATTTTTTATTTAGTTCATGGTTGAATCAATGATTTTAGGTCAACCTGATTGATTTAGTTTTGGGTTAATTGAGTTAGGCCTTATTTGGTTTACAACCTTTTTGATAAAAAGATATTTTTGGCTTAAGGGCATGTTAGACAAACACGTCATTTGATCTATTTTCTCAAACAAGTTTTTTTTTTATGTGTATGAAGTCAAGGTTATGGTGGAGGAAATTGATCTTCCAATAAGAAAGCTCCTAGAAAATACTTCGCTTTACCCAATTGTGGGTCAAACCAAAACCAGGAAACTTCTGCTTACCGGATTGGAAACCAAACACAATATCACCGTACTCTGACACCACATCATGCAATTTTTCACTAGAAAGACGTGGGGGTACAATATCATTTTCAACTCTGCTAAAAAAAAAATTGTTTTGTTCTTTCTGTACTTGTAATCTGTTGGCAAGAAACGCCGATGGCAGTAAAAAAAAGGCGTTTTACCCCCGTTTGTTAGCGTGAATGCCTTATTGTTTTTCATGCAGTATGGATATGCTATTTTTCCATGTGTGCTCCAACCAAAAACCATTCCATAAGCTGGAAAATCATTGATAGTCTACATCAAAGCTAAAAAATTTCTCGATACATCATAAGTCAAAAGCCCGAAGGACCACAACTACGTCAACTCATCAATCAACGGTCGAAGACAAACATCTATATTCTAGCATGAACTATTAGGACCGGGTATGACCGTAGATAAAAACATGAACTCTAGCCTCATACACATCCCCATCCCTAGTGGCAAGTTGTAAACCGTGAGTATAACCGGCCAATAAGAATAAGAAGTAGCAAATGACCCGAATGGGTTGAATCTGTCTGTACACAATTCAAGACGCACGTTCCTTGATTCAGCTGAAAAGTGAGGATGCATATTGTTAAAGTGTTTCCATGTTTTACCATCAAAAGGATGCATCATCACTCCATCCACCGCATCATGTTATTCGTGTTATGTCATGTGCTCAACACTCTTTGGTGACATGAATAACCTTTGCAATCTAGGTGTGATTGAGAAGTATCTAAGTTTTTTATATGCTATAAGTGTCTTTCCCATGCCAATTTTGGGTTTGTAACAAGAATGCTCACATGTCATGCACTCGGTCAGTTCAACATTTTCAAGGTAGTACAACATGCAAAAGTTTGGACACGTGTCAATTTTTTGATATCCTAAACCGAGGGGTTTTGTTATGGACTTGGCAAGATAGAAGTTCTCTTTCAGCCTCTTCCCTTCAGGTAAAATTCTTCTTGCCCATTCGATAATTCTGTCATAACCAGCCTCACTCAACCCATAATCCGACTTGATGGTGAACACCTGTGCAACGGCCGATAATTTACTGTGATTTGTGCAGCCATCCTATAATGATTTATCAGAATCTTTCAAAAGATCAAAAAACCTGATTGTGTCTACATTAGGTTCTTCTTCTATGATTGGACATTGACTGACATTACCTTGATTCATTCTCATTGCATGCATAACCATATTCCTGTAAGGATTACTGTTGTCATTTACAACTCTATGTACGTTGCTAGCACTAGAAGTTGACCCAACCATTCTTTCTACCATGCTCTTGTTACGAACAAATAGTTCTTCATATGCATACCAACACAGGTAATCCTCCATGAACCCTTTGTGTAAAATATGCATCGCTACAACATCTGGATGAAGAAACTTTTTATTTTTACACCTCCTGCATGGACACCTAATATCGCCTCTATTAATATTTCTCAGAATAGATGTTGTGAAATTAATAAAACTCTAAATCTCATTACAATAATTCATCCTTCGCAATCCTTGGGGTGAATCTCTATACATCCATGAACGATCATTTATGACTTCTATCGAACTTCTATGAAATAATGATGACAACATGTATTAATTAACTATGTTAAGTAAATAAATTTACAAAAATATTGGTTTAGCTCAAGATAATTCAACTTACTTTCAAACTTCTCTTAAATATTCATTATCAATTATCTACATACATACAAATTTATACACATTAATTTATGGAAATTACAACTCGGTAATAAAATTAATAAAAATTATAACGAACCCATTAAACAAGCCGTTATTTATTTCATCACAACACACCTAAGTCGGTAATTCGACATAAGTTTCAATAATTTACAAACAAATATAATTTTACAAAATCTAAAACAAACCATAACAAGTACAAAATTATAAATCCATACTACAAATTTGTTTAAGAAAAAACAACAAAACAAGTAAACATCCAAATAAAATACATATACTAAAAAAACATTCAATAATAAAATTGAAATTTTAAAATTATGTTAAAATTAAAAAAAAGATAGATTTACTTACTAAAAATGAAAATTCCGCAATACATCAGAACACGGATGATGTGACAACAAAATTTAAAGAAAGATGAGTTGTGTTGAGATGAGGGGGGCTGGTTGTTTGCAATGGAGAGGTTTTGTTTAGATGCAGGGGGAGAAGAAGGAGAAATAAAGGAGGAGAGGGTCGATGATCAAATCATATATTAAATATTATTGATGGAATTAACGATGGAATGATTCCGTCTATAACTTTGCCGGCAATTCTATCTGTGTAGTAGGCACATCATTTTACGAACATCCCAGTTTGAATCCCACTATAATTATGTCGATAAAATCATCCACAAAAACTTTCACATCATCGCACTACTTTGTTTTTTTAAATTGTTTATATTCCATTTGTGATTTCCTCGGTATATACCAACAGAATGTTTCTATCGGTATATACCGATGGTTTTAGCAAGGAAATTAATTCGGTCGGTAAATATCACCGCAAAAGATCAACGGAAAAAACCTTACGGCAATTCCATTTTATATTCGTTGAATTTCTAGTAGTGACTTAAATTTAGCCATATACCCAACAAAACTTGAGCAAGTGATGACTCATCCATACGCCAAGAAAGTACTCCGAGCAACAATTACTTGTAATAATTGATTGATGAATGGTAGGCAGGGTTAGTTGGTGGACAGGATCCAAAACCATCGCCTCCTTGCTTTGGCTATGTGCCTCCACCTTCCTATTCTACCATGCAACAGCCCTTTAGAACTTTTGTCCTTTGCATATGGTTTCCTTTTCAGATTAATATTTGAATCAATGTCAAGGGACTAGGATTCCAAATGCCATCTTCCAAGTTTCAAGACTATGGTATAGTAATAATCTTTTTTCTTTCTTTCTTTCAGTACCCATTTTTTCTTTTTGGGATAATGTATTGTGTTTTATTAAATTTTTTTATGGATTTACCACATATATGTTGATATGGTTCAGCCATGAAAAATTCATGAAGAGTCTTCAATTTTTGTGCTTGGGTTTAATAGGGAGGCCATTCAGCCAAGATTGTGTTTTCTCTTTGAATTTAGCTTGTGTTTCATTCGGTCACGATGCGTTTTTGGCCTAGGATAGTTTTAGTCAGCCTTAGTTTGTGCATAATGATGGGTTCGGTCCAATCTCTTTGATGGTTCATTCAGCCAAATCATGGCATCTCATGTATTTGTTTCATTTGGACAACAAAGTAGGCTTGTTGGAAGCTTGTATCAGGTCTAATTTGGATTATATTAATGAGTATGAGTTTGGGTCACATGGAGTCCAAAGTTGGCTTGGGCTAATTAAGATGTTATGATCTTTTTCTTACAAGGATCAACAAAATATTCTTCTAAAATTGAAAGGGAAATTTGTTCATTATTGTCCCTATTATTTAGGAGAATATATAGCAACAAATGAGGAAGTTTCCTAGTCTTGCAAGGAAACTAAAAAGGGTTGTTAGATCTAAAAACAAGACTTGGAAGGATTATTTAATGCTAAAGATTCGATTCTCTTAGTCAAGGAAGGAAAGTGATGAGTGGCTACAAGAGAAATTAATTTCTAAGAATGTTTCCATGTTTTGAAGAGAAATCCTAATTCTACAAGGAAAAAAGATTTCAACAATTAAATTCATATTCAGATCAGATTTCCTAGCATCTAAAGGACTTTAAAAGTTGGTTAAGCAATCCTAGAGTATCTAGAAAGGTGGATCTCAATCAAGAGTTATTTAAGATAGAGAATTAAGATATTTTAACTTATTTTTCTTTCTATTATATTCGGCATCAACAAGCTAACTTGTTGTTTTCATTATTAATTCTATGTTTAAGCTTAATTAATATTTTGGTTTCTAACTAAGATTCAAGGCTTGTATAGATCAGTGTTTGGGCTTCCTAGTAAAAGCTTTGAGTCAGTTTTTATAAGTGGATCAATTCAGCCCACAAGGGTAAATTCATTAGGGTTAATGTCTCAAAACTATTTAAACACATATAAAGCCTAAATTAAAAAAAAAAACCTTTGATGAATAATACTTTTGAACTTTTCAAAAATTTTTTGTTCTTGAACGAATTAAATCTGATTTATCAAAGTTTAACTGGTATCGTGACATCATTTAACTTCATTCCAATAGTACTGGTGCTTTGGGATAGGTTTTTATTGTATCACATTCCTATCAGACATCTTTATATTTTCTAGGATCAGATCTCAATTTTGATTGTGAAATATTACATGACCACGTGATCACAAAGTTCACATCACATGTTGCTAGCGTCGAACTACCTGTTTGTATTAAGTGTTCATATATTTGAATTAGTACCATTGGTGCTGAAATTGGAACATTAAAATAAGTGGTTCTCATTGAATCCATCTATTTAGTTGTCCTGATTTCAACTTTTGTTCTTGTTTCGTGGTGTGTGAAACTTATAGTAAAATGATTTTGTTGATTTTTTTATTTAACTATAGAAAATACTTTTAAACTAATTTACTTATCAATCAATATCAAATTTTATTTGAAAATAAAATAAAGAACACACCTCTCTCATCATAATGGTGCATTCAGAATAAATATATATATTGCCTTGTTTAATAAGCATACCAATTCCTTTTTACAGAAACTTTTGTAGAGGCTTTCATACCTAATGTCGGCCACCTTTCCTAATGAGGTTGTAGAATCCAATTGCATGATACAAGAGATTCGCACGAATCCACAACGAGAAAGTAGTATTTCCATGCAAGTTGATTATTAATAATTGTGAGCTAACCCAATTTTCATTGATTGAGTGGAACCATGTACGATATAGATATTTCAAAGAAAGTATACTCGGGGGCTCTAGTTATAAGATAATCATTAAGTCTTGTGGTTTATTGGAGCCATTAATCAATTTTTAACTAGAAAAATAAGATTTAATGAATTAATTTTTTTTATTATTTTTTTTTATTAACGTAGGTGTCCGGGCTAACTTGCGTGTATCTTGATTAATCTCATGAGTCCTGAAATTAACGAACATATAAACTTTATTTGACTATTATATTAGTAACAATAGAGCTTGAACCTAAAACTACGTAAGATTTAATGAATTATTACTTGACTATCCTTAGTGTTCTTTCTCTCTCTAAAAACAATTTATGTGATTCGCTATATTGTGAGAGTGATTATAAATCTATTGAACAATTTAAAATAAATATTTAATCTCTGGCATTTCAATTGTGGAACAATTAATTAATCTGAACTAAATTTGATCAAGAAGACACCAATACAATGATCTCATTTAAAGTTAGGAGCTGCTGTTTGCTTTATCCCAAAAGGGAGCAAGCAAGGAGCATACTGAAAAACATAGATATAACTAACTATCTAGTAAGTGGTTCAGTAGTAAAATTTTAGGATTAAGAGGTTTGTTCTTCATGTGGTCTCAAGTTTAAGCCCTGTAATTGCTAATATAATGGCCACCGGAAGCTTATATGGTCGTTAATTTTAGAACCCGTGCATGGGATTAGTCGAGGTACGCGCAAGCTAGCCCGGACACCCACATTAATTTTAAAAAAAAAACATAAATATGACTTAAAACACATTATTTGTCTTCGGAAAGTAATGAATTTCATCTACCATCAACTCAACACAGTGCAACATAGTCATGCTCACTTGCTTTTTATCAATCATATATAAATAGATGCCAGACAAGGAAAGCATTTGTTCTGTGGTAAGTTCCATTTGGTTGGTTAATTTTAGGCTCGCACATCATATATATCATATGCTTTTCCATATCTTTTTAGAGATTATAATTTGAAGATATCCACTAAAAAAAATGTTAGGATATTCTTACATGCAAATGATGTCATTATAAGGACCCCAAAGTAGTTTTATGCATATAAATGCTTGTTAATAACTTCGGTGGTTCAAACCATAGTTTTAAACTTGACCGATAGGTCGCATCAAAGTACCTTTCTTATGTATGCCTTCGTTAGGAAATCTAAAGAAAAAAGTGTTTTTTTTTTTAGAATTAAAACTTTTGAAATTTGATCAAATTTAATCCACTTCCAATTAAAGAGGCACAAACGATGTTGTGCATTCCCTTTATATTAAAATAAATATAAGAAACAAAAATCGGTTTTGTAGTACAATTTAGATTAAAAACAAATAAAAAACATAAAAACTTAGAATTGAACAAAAATATCATTATAAATAAATAAATAATAGGATTATTTTTATATTATTATTATGAAAATATTTGAATATATAATAAATTTATTTTTTTATCTTCATTTTTTTGTAATATTTTTTTAGTTTTTCCTTTTTTTCCTTTACACATTTTTTTAGAAAAAATATTTTTTTTCTTTACACTTGAAAGATTTATCACTCTACACTGGGTCTATTTATACCCTTTTTTTTATTATTATTATCTTTATTCTTTTGTAATTTTTTTTTTCATTTTTTAAAAAAATTGTTATGTAAAACTAAAAGTACACGGTGTTTCACTATAGCAATTTCAACATTGTCCCATTTTTCCACTATATTAAAAATTAATTTAAGATTTTAAACGCCTTTATTAACGCATATGATTTCAATTTATTTTATTATATGTAAGCATCGACTTTTTAATTCAAAATTATATTTTTTACTCGATGTTCAAAAATACGTTAATAACACCTACACATTCATTATTTTGTGTTAGAAAAAAATTATTCGACCCACAACGAGGTGAGTCGAATAGAAGCGTTAACAATTTTTTTAATTTATTGGCACAAATAATTTTTGATTTATTTAATTAAATATATGTATAGGAATTTTTTTATTTATAATTAGAATTTGTTTTGTAAAAAAAAACACGTTGAAAAATCCTATATATTTATTTTTCTGCTTAAAATTAATATCAAACGCGATACGAAGCGCGAGTCAAAAAGCTAATAAGAAACTAAATCAAAGTCGACTTAACGTGAATGAGGGCCTTCGGAAAAACTATAAATAAGACATTCTAAAATATTTAAGAAATATTATTATTATTATTTTTTATGTATATTTAACAAGTAGGGCCTTGGACAAATTTCGTACTTGGAGTATTTTGTTAAGTAGGGCAATCTTTATTTTATAAATAAAATTCACAGATATATCTTATTTATTCTTGGACCTTTTTATTAAGGGGTAATCATTGTTCAAGCAGCTCTTAGCTTAAACTGACCCAGAACTAAATATAAATAAAATAGGAAAAATAGAAATGAGAAAAACCATAAAAGTTTAGAACTCTAAAACTATATACCAATCATGAAACACACACTAACGTTCTTGCAAAATAAATAAGTAAACATTAGTAGCAATGTCATTACATACAAGAAAACCTCGTTGAAAACCAATATAAGTTTTAAAAAAAAACCCAATTACAGAAAACCTTAAGCAAAGTTGTTTTCTTTAACATAAAAAAAAATGATCAGGTCATCGAAAACTCTTATTTGATGTCACTAATCTTTACCTAGTACGATATTTTTGTTTATTTCAGGATTATTGTAACTTAAAATCTAAAAAGAATTAATTAGATATATCATTAAATTTGATGTACAAATCTTATCAAGTATACACAATAACCAATAATATAATTAAAATACTTAAAGTAAAGAGATAAAAGAGAGAATTAATTTGTATTCTTGTTTTTAACGTGATTCGGCAAACCTGTATACATACCTTAAGTACCATACCGTAATTGAGTATTGTATTCCTTCACTAGTCCAAGTTTAATGTATAAAATTGTGTATTTTGACTCTCAATTGATCAACAAACTTTGAATTTATTCAATTTGACCTATGATTTAATCAATTTCAACCCCTACATGCATTCACATATCTTTTTTCAGTTTGGTCATTAGTTTTAGATTTTTTTAATCAAGTCCCTAATTGCCCACCAAACTTCAATATTTATGCTATTAAACCTTGATTTGACCAAATTAACTCTTTAAAAATACAAATCGACCTCTAGGCTTTAATTTCTTCCAATTAAAGCCTAAATTGACTTTAAAAATTAATTTTT
>Ga0307515_10001740_pt1 | contig 48487 bp, 67 predicted proteins | sample 17_EM_MG_FD_194513 | JGI IMG/M metagenome (GOLD analysis project Ga0307515, IMG submission 194513) | Populus trichocarpa ectomycorrhiza microbial communities from riparian zone in the Pacific Northwest, United States - 17_EM | ecosystem: Host-associated > Plants > Roots > Unclassified | place... | reverse complement strand
CAGATGACTGTTTTGTTCTTCCATCTTGCCCCGATCCTTCAGCACGTACCCGGATCCCACTGGGATTTTATTTTCGACGTCGTTGAGAACAATCTCGAGGTGCGGAATTCCCCCTCTTTCCGAGATAAAGCTCATAGTTATTCCGGGGAACGTGATTAGAACTTTGCTGCGGAAGAGCCTTCTACGATCGTCACTCTCGCTCGGAGCTTGCAAACAGTCTTGAAAATAATCGACTTGGCGGCCACAAACCGAGCCCTCCGCGCAAACTGGGAAACACGGCAGGATAAGATCTTAACCCTGGTGAGGGATATTGCCACGGCTGAATCCAGTGGGTGTCGCTCGTTTTTCCGATCGTGGGTAGTGCACTCGAATGACTTGAATCTAGGTGTTCAATCGGGACCGCTATCAACCTGCCGCGAGCTGCTGTTGACCGTGGCTCAGAATCTCACCCCATCCCTGATTGAGATCGATACCCTCGGAAAGGTAAGGCGTCTACTTTTTTCAGGGTGGGTCTGAGGTAACTTTGTTACAGGCCATCCACCTCTTGAACGACAGGTCTGTCGAGGTACAAAAGATGGCGTACCAGCTCCTACACAAGAGTGCCAAGAAAAGGACGGAATACATTGTCATCGAAGCGGGCGTCTCGGCTCCTGATTCCGATTCGATAAAGCCTGAGATCCCACCCGAACTCATCGCGTTCTTACAACAAAGCATTGACGAGGAGGATCCCGATGCCCCACCAACCTTTGGCTACTTACTTGGTTGGATGTCGGTGTTTGACTTGTTTGTGGATGCCGTGAGCGACTACATGAAAAATCGAGAGGTACCGGACTGATTCATCTGCTCTGCTTTCAGTCCCTGAAGGTGAAGATCGCGTATATAAACCACCTGAGGGACCTGGAGATGATCACCTCTCACTTCCTCCCGGCGGCTTTTCGTATGTTCGATCTATATTCAGGCGTCGTGAACGCTCCGAAGCTGGATGTGTGGGGGATCGATGAGTATCACGTTCCACGTGTGTATTGAAAAAGTTTCTTGTTTGAACAGCGCTCACGATGTCGTAGATTATGAGGAACAGAACCCGCTGAGTGTTGTGTTGCTTTGTGCACATCTGTACTACCGGGCTCTTCAGACCGTACCGACTTTGGTTCGTTTATGGATCCTGGAGTGCAAGGACCGGAAATTATCGGTCGCGGTCACGGTGTACACTTCCAAGTACTTCTCGTCAGTCCTCATCGACGCAGAGCTGGAACGTGTAATGTCGACACGTCTGGGGGAGAAGGTGGACGTGAAGGTCGTTCCGGTTCATCGCGAAGTCAATACAACATACACGATCGACGAAGACCAGATAAAAATGAGCTTGAAGATCCCTCCAGATTGGCCCCTCCACGTTATTGAGGTACGTGGAGTGAAGAAGGTTGGGGTGAAGGAGGCTAGATGGAAGTCTTGGATATCTGGCGTTCGACAGGTCGTGCTTACTCAGGTTGGTCTTACCACCGTCGGAACTTCTCGGCTATCTAACATCTCACGCACCACACAGGGCAGCGTTGTGGATGGGCTCGAACTCTTCAAGAAGAACGTTTCTGCCCACTTTGAGAATCAGACCGAATGTGCCATCTGTTACTCGTAAGCGCTGATTTTGTTATTCCGGATCAGGGGTTCTCAGTGTACACTTTTAGGCTTATCAGTGCAACGGATGGGAACCTTCCAAACAAGCCTTGCCAAACTTGCAAGAATAGTTTCCATGCCTCGTGTTTGTATGAGGTACGCGTGATTTTCGCTTGGCCCCCGATCAGCAATCAGCTGATGGTTGTCCTCCCGCATCAGTGGTTCAAGAGCAGCCACTCATCTAGCTGTCCTCTGTGTCGTTCCAATATTATCAGATAGGTGCAGGGTCGGGATGAACGCCGTGATAAAAGTATTGTATTACAGTCGGTCGCATATCAATAGCCAGTTTTCCACAGGATGCGCTCCCCAAGGATTGTGTGTCATGTTGTTCCCAGATGTGCCGGGATACCGAGTCCCAACCCCGGGTCAAGAGATAAGCAACAGATCGTGGAGGTATTCAGTGTGAAACGGTCTATCGAAACACAAACGGCTGTACCAAACGTCCGCCCGTCTCCGTATTTGTCTCTGTATTCCTCCTACAGTTTGGACGAGTCCGGCCCGGTCTGCATTATGGTGTGATCGAACTAATCCTTTTCCCGCTGTTATTTGTCCCTTGTGTACTTGAGTTTAGGGCGGAATGAGTTTGAATTGATACCGTTTTGTCTTTCACCTTCGTGTGTGGCGTCCCGCATGGCGACAACGTAAGTTCTGGGCTCATGCGGCCGATTGTTATTGCTATCAATGATAATCGATGAGCTCATCTTCACCATCACTGGGCCGCACACAACGGATTTGACAGTCAGAAATCGAAGGTGGTTGTGACGCGAGATCTAGGACCTGATGTGCTAAGTGGGCTCAGAGAGAATCCCTCCGTTGGTGTACGTTATCCCCACTAGCTCTCGAGATACGGAGGGTTGATATGACGCGTTGATAGCTGGTTGTCTGGCCTCAAGACTGCGGCTGTGATCGAGAATGGTTGCTGGAGAAGGTCGAAGGGGCGACCGGGCTGGTGGTAATGCTCACGGACAAGGTAAATTGCACAAATAACACTCAGTCATCTAATTAGAATCGATATCTGGGTTCTTGACCTCACAAAAACAGGTGGACGAGGAGCTTCTGGCCAAGGGTTTGTGTTTTTATGACAAGACACGGGAACTATCAAATGGATTTATCTTGATCGTATGTAATGGACACAGCTGGTGCCAACCTCAAAGTGGTATCAACCATGTCGGTCGGATATGGTGAGCGGGGCCCGTGTTTTGCCTCGAGTGGAAATCTTCTGACTAGAATAAACAGAACATGTTGATTTAGCTGCCCTTGCGAAACGGGGCGTGAGGCTCGGTTACACACCCGATGTATTAAACGACGCTGGTAGGTGTGCTTATCACGCCTCGTTCCGTGAACCCCGGCAAGGGTCAATGGGAAATCCCGCTCGAGCTAAGCTTCAAGTTGAATAGTGGCCGACCTTTCTGTCATGTTGGCGTTAATGGCTGGGCGAAATGGTGGGAAAGCTCTAATGCATGTGAGGGACGGAGAGGTAGGGCGTCCGATGTTTCCCTGAGGATAGACCCAGATCCGGCTAAACCGGTTTGTTTAGTGGCCGAACACATCTTGGTCTCCCTTTGGTTGGTGTGGACCCCAATTAAGTGGCACCATGGGTGGTCCGAAGAAGACCGTGGGGTTTCTCGGATTCGGGAGAATCGCACAAGTGACTCTGAACCGGTTGGTCGGATTTGGAATCACCGAGTGCATCTACACGACGAGAGTGGGGTCTCCGCCAAAGACAGAGCTCGAGGACGCTCTGACGGAGAAATACCGGGGTGTCAACCCAGCGTTCGGGGGTGTAAGACAGGTAGAGTTCAAGGCGTTAGCGCGAGAGAGCGATGTGGTGTTCGTCCTAGCGCCTGGTGGGGCGGAGACAAGGCATATTGTGAACGAGGGTTTCCTGAAGGAGATGAAAAGGACTAGCGTGCTGGTCAACACGAGCCGCGGGTCGCTAGTGGATTCAGACGCCCTCGCGAAGGCGCTTCGCGAAGGATGGATCTGGGGTGCAGGGCTAGACGTGGTCGAGGGAGAGCCGGACGTCGCGGCGGGCCATCCGTTGGTGAAAGAACCAAGGTGGGTTCACGATCCAGCATGCGGGTTTGTCTCACAAGTGCTTGTCAGCTGTGTCATTGTGCCTCACATTGGAAGCGCAACGTTCGAGACCAGAACAGATATGGCGAACAGAGCTGTCGCCAACGTCCTGGCCGTTTTGTCAAGCGAGCCCATGGTTTCGGAAAAGCGAGTTCGACAAGGTTAGATTGAGACACAGAACAATTGGATGGAAATGAGAATAAAGGAGATTTAAGTGAGACGACATTTGGTGGTGATGCCCCCTTCCTTTTTTGGTCATTACATACTTAGCAATCGTCCAATAAATATCCGGTCGAACGACTTTTCCCATTCCCCCGTCTCACCCATTCCCTTCACAACAACCAGGCCGGCTTCATCGTCGTCCAAGCCGTCCTGACCGTCCTTTGACCACTCACCCTCCAACGCGAGGCCTGGTGTTTTGGTCCGTCCCCCATCCCTCTGCGCTCGAACTGCTCTCATCCTTATTGTCTCCGTCAGGCCTCCAAAACAATGCGTGCAATCCCGCGACCGTTCGCAGCGCGCACTGCGTCTGCCCCCATAGAAACAATCGTCTTCGTCTTCGTACTTGCCACCCTTACCTACTTCTACATCCTCTCTGCCATCCGTCAATCCACGTACTTTGCTCTCTCCACACCAAATTACCTCAGGCCCGCATATGCTCTCCTTACGGATAGCGAATGGGTCCCTGTCTCCGGAAAGGACTGGTTCAAGACGGGCACCCACCTTGAACTTCAACCGATCGTCTTCTCGTTCGACAATGCTGAGGTGAGTAACTTTACTCCTTGGCACAGTGCCGACCCTTGACCGCGCTCGCAGGATGCTTCGGAATCCGTTTCTTCTGTTCTCCAACCATCGCTCTCCAACTTCACCGACTATCTGACACAAGGTCTCATCATACACTCCGGTGATGCCTACAGCTCAATATGCTTCCGCCTTTCTGCAAACCAGTCATCCGAATGTTTCGTCCACTCTGCCTACAATCCTCCCACCTCAAATGTCCTGACTCTGTCCTTTTCTCCTGGCTCCCGTGAGGACTTCATCAGCGCGATGTACAAGAGGGCTCCCGCTTTCCACGACCAACTTAATGTCAAGTACCACGTCGAGGGTCGTGATGGGGATGCAATGAAGAAGGGCAGCCGTTGGGTCGGTTACGCTGTCCAGGCACTCATTGTTCGTTTCTGGGATTTGGCAAAGGTGACTTTTTCATTCCCATCAATCGAATGCTTATATTAATTTCCTCTTAGAAAGCGGATTCTCTCGATATCCTTCTTGTCTTGCTGGGCTATGTCTTGATGCATATAACCTTCGGACGCTTGTTTTTGTCCTCTCGCAGTCTCGGCTCAAACTTCTGGCTCATGACCGCGATCCTCTCATCATCCGTCACTGCCTTCCTCTTCGCTCTCCCCTTGGCGATGTATTTCAACATCCCCCTCGACCCTGTTTGCCTTGTTGAAGCCCTCCCCTTCTTGGTCTGCACTGTTGGTTTCGACAAGCCGCTTCGTTTGGCTCACGCTGTGTTCACCCATCCTCATGTTACCCGCCCCGCAGTTCAGGATGGTAGATGGCGTGGCCAAATGAAACTTGCTGGCGACGTCGTGCTCGAGGCTGTCGATCAAGTAGGAAATGGGATCCTCAGGGATTACGCCCTCGAGATCGCTGTTCTCCTCGTTGGAGCTAGCAGCCATGTGGGGGGTCTCCGCGAATTTTGCGCTCTTGCCGTCCTTGCTTTGACCTTGGACTGTTTCATGCTCTGCACATTTTACACCGCAATTCTCGCAGTAATGATCGAGGTGAGTTTATCGGATCACGGGACCTTTCCACGCCGGATCTGGTCGCAGCTTCATCGCCCCATCACACCTCTGCTCACGACCGTCACGACTATTTATCTTTGCAGGTTCGAAGAATCAAATTGGCCAGGGCTCTTACCAGATCTCGCCGTAACTCGACCACTTCGGACTCCAAACCAAGCAACCTCGTCCGCCCACGTATCCAAACCGATATCGAACAGAACCTCAACATGAGCTTGCGTCAACGAGTCTCCGCTGCTGTGTTGGGGGTCAAGGGTTCTTTCCTTAGGCAGGACCAGAACGCTCAAAGCAAGAATGAAAACCCTGTTGCTCGTCTACGACTGTTACTGGTATGTTACCATTTCCTTCTGCTAGCTCTCGGGATTCTGATTGATGGCCTGCGCCCTAGATCGCTTCCTTCCTTACGCTCCATATGCTCAACCTCTGCACGACACTCACGCCCGCTACGGCTCTCCAACGCTACCATAACCACCCCTCTTCAAAGTCTCTGCACCTGTTCAGCGAGCCCGCTCCAGGGCCAACCAAGAAGGTGGACATCACTTCTCCCATTATCTCCAGCGTTCTGTCCAGTCTGGCTACACAAGACCAGCAATCTCAATCTTCCGATGTCGAGTCACCTAGGGATGATGAAATTCTTGTCCGCGTCGCTCCTCCTCTTCACGTTCGCGTCTCTCGTGAAGATACTGTCAAGTCGGGACACATTATCCATAATTTCATGGAATCCTGGACACGACTTGTAGGGGACGAAGTCCTCTCCAAATGGATTGTTCTCGTTCTCGCAGTCAGCGTGGCCTTGAATGGTTACCTCCTGAAAGGAATTGCTGTTGGGGGCACAAACACATTCCGACCCGCCGTCTCACAAGCCGTTCGCTTCGGAGATGAGACCAAAGAGAAGGCTGAGGAGGACATCCGACAACCATCGCCCGTGCTCCCCAGACTTTCCACCCTTGACAGTCCACTCCTCTCCGAGGTTGATCCCACCCCAGAAATTACTCCACGCTCCAATTACTTCCACACGACTTTGCTAGCTCCTATTGCCCCTATTCCAGTCCCAGCGCGGGCCTTATCCCTCAACCTCGATCGGATTGACCAAAAGCTCGAAGAGCAGCGGGTCCATGAATTCAAGAGATCGGTTTTGCCCCCACCTACTATCCCGGCCACTCCCCCTCCGGAAGGTGTACGCTCCTTCGAGGAAATCGTTGACGTATTCGAAAATGGACCGCGGCCTGTCGCAAACTCCTTGGCCATGCTCAATAACGAAGAGGTTATTCTTCTCTCCCAGAAGGGCAAGATCGCTGCCTACGCCCTTGAAAAGATGTTGGGTGACAACGAACGGGCGGTATTGATTCGTCGTGCCTTGATCTGTAAGCCTCGATTTCTCCTTTCCTTAGTCTCGATTCTCATCGAATCGAATCAATCAGCCCGCGCCTCCTTGACCAAGACCCTTGAACACTCCGACGTTCCGATGACCAACTACGATTACTCCAGGGTCATTGGTGCTTGTTGTGAGAACGTCGTCGGTTATATGCCCATCCCACTCGGTATCGCCGGTCCGCTCAAGATCGACGGTGCCTTGTTCCCGATCCCCATGGCCACTGCCGAAGGGACGTTGGTTGCCTCTACCTCTAGAGGCTGTAAAGCCCTCAATGCCGGTGGAGGTGTTACTACGGCCGTGATCTATGACGGGATGACCCGCGGTCCCGCTATTGATTTCCCATCCATCGTCGAAGCCGCTAAGGCGAAGAGGTGGATTGATCACGAAGACGGTTACGATATTCTGAAAGAGGCCTTCGAGTCCACCTCTCGCTTTGCCAAGTTGCAGTCGCTGAAGGTCGCCATGGCCGGTCGCACGCTCTTCGTCCGATTTGCTACTACCACTGGTGACGCCATGGGGATGAACATGATTTCCAAGGGTACCGAAAAGGCACTCGAGGTTATGTCGAAGTACTTCCCCGAAATGGTTGTTCTCGCTCTTTCTGGAAATTACTGCACCGACAAGAAGCCCGCCGCTATCAACTGGATCGAAGGTCGCGGCAAGAGTGTTGTCGCTGAGGCTGTTATCCCTGGAAATATCGTCAAGAGCGTTCTCAAGACCACCGTCGACGCCTTGTGCAACCTCAATGTGAAGAAGAACCTCATTGGAAGTGCTATGGCCGGTAGTGTCGGAGGATTCAATGCCCACGCCGCTAACATCCTCACCGCCATCTTCCTCGCCACAGGGCAAGATCCTGCTCAAAATGTGGAGAGTTCCAACTGCATGACACTGATGGAGCCGTGAGTCATTTCTCCAGATCACCTAGATTGAGGTGCTAACGCATTCCTTCAGAGCCAACCATGGCGAGGACCTTTTGATGACCGTGACCATGCCTTGCATCGAAGTCGGGACCGTGGGCGGTGGCACTGTGCTCGCTCCCCAACAGGCGATGCTAGAGATGTTGGGAATCAAAGGCGCTCATCCTACCAACCCGGGACAGAACGCTCAACAGCTCGCTCGGATCATCGCAGCTTCTGTCATGGCCGGAGAGTTGTCGCTCATCAGTGCCCTTGCTGCCGGGCATCTCGTCCGTGCTCACTTAGTCCATAACAGGTCGCAGTTGAACACTCCAAACGTCTCCCGTCCTGTGACTCCCGGTCCCGAGCACCGCGGACTTCAGTTACCGTTGCCTCAATCCACGAATTTGGTTGGAAACGGGACGCCGAGTAGGGTAGAACGAGGGTCCCTGGGTCACATCCCGACCGGTGTTTCGACCTCCGAGTGATCACAAACCTGGCTTCCTCTGTCGAACTTGCTTTCGTTTGCTTCGTTCAACTTATTTTGTAAATATTCGTCACCCCTAATTCTGCGGCACGACTTCATACCATACACACTACTAGCGTTGGACCATATATTTGTAAGGTTATCTAGTTCAGGCTTTGCTTCGATTTCTTTACTCTCTTTAAGTAGGTGTTTTTACAGTAGTAGTAGCAAGAAATCCAAAATTCTTCATAGAACGCATGAACGGGAACCTTTCTTGATGTCTGCGGGAATCAACCCGTGGAATCGTCCGATCTCTCACAACAACTGACATTACTACAGTCATTCGTGGATGGTACGTGAAGGCAACATGGCATTGATATCATACGGTGTTTGGACAAGAGAAAAAGTGAAAGACGTGGACGATGAAAAATGCGCTCACTAGGTAGATGGTCAGGCGGACCTCAGGACAATAAGCACAATCGGCACTCACGAATTGAATGGCAGCACCCTTTGTCTTTTTCTCACCACCCAGCTCGAAACTGGACGGGTGAGTGAGACCTAGTGACGAGACGACAAAAATTAAATAGGACGTACTGCTTGCACCGCTTGAGAGACAGCTGGGCCTTATACTTGCACACCGTGCATTCTAATCGCAACACAACCTTCTTTGTGGTCTTGGCCTAGAGATCGACAGTTTCAACAAAAGGCTACAAGTGGGAACGACGCAGACAAACGCACCTTCTTGTGGAAGACGGGTTTGGTCTGACCACCGTAACCTGACTGCTTGCGATCGTAGCGACGCTTTCCCTGGGCGTAGAGTGAATCCTTGCCCTTCTTGTATTGTGTGACCTTGTGAGGACTATTGGAACGGGTGAATGCGTGGAATTTAGATGGAAATCTGTGAGACTGACGTGTGCTTCCTGCAGGTCTTGCCCTTGCAGTCTAACGGAACGTCGGTATCGTGTTAGTCCAAGGTTAGATCATCAGAGCTCCAGTGATTAACGTACATGTTCGGCGAGTTCTGGAAAGGCACCGATGTCAATCACCAATGCGACAAACACGAAGATCGGACTCACTTGGGGATGTTGACCATCTTGAGGGCGTTGAGACTTGGGGATTCCGTTCGGAGCGAGTCCGGATGAGCAGGAGAATGATGGGGCCGTGGGAATTTTTGAGGATGTACTGTACAGTCCAGTCACGCGGACCTTCGGACACAACCGGCAGAGAATCCATCCACAGAAGTACAGTGTCAGGTTTGTTATATAATACTGATGATCATCGAAAACAAAGTGACAAGCTGCAGTAAAGAGAGGATAGATAGCTCAGATGTAAGTGAGAATATGAAGGATAGATCGTCCCGATAACAGTAAATCATCCACGTCAGCCCTTCGTGTTCTTTGATTTACGTGCCTGTTGCTTTATGCGTGCCTTAGGTTGCACGAAGTCAGCCCAGCCCGCACAGGGACATAGAACGCATACCTTGGCAACAGTTCGAGCACTCCGCCGGCGAGGTTCTCTATCTGGCTCCACTTCCTCTTCCGTATCTGTATTTGGGGGTCCAGAATGGGAATGACCTGGCTCGGATGCCATCTCTTGGTCCTCGGCCTCCTCTTCCTTATCTTCACCTTCAGACTCAGATGACGATTCCTCAGACTCAGATTCCTCCGCCCTACGTCGTCTTGCGGCCCGTTTGGGACGTCTTCTCTGTAATGAGCATGTGGTAGAGAAAGGGTGACGTGGGCTACTCACTTGATCGTTCCATTAGCCTCACTCTTAGCCTTGCGTTTCCGAGGTTTCCGACCCTCCACCTTTTCCTTCATCCGAGTAAGCGATCGAGACGACTTTTCACTCAGTAGAATGTTCAAACCTTCGGTTCAGGCCCGGTGACCTTTCCTTGCGCCTCTAGCCATTGATAAGTTTCCTCGGTTAGATACTTTGTCCGGAGGATCTAGAGACAGGTCGGTCGCGGATCCGCAAGTAGGATCATTCTACGTACCTTATTTGCACTTGCGGCGTCTGGTAGAGGGTGAAAAATATCGGAAGGAAGCTTGGTCTTTCCCGTGGGGATGTTGGTCAGCGCCCAAGACCGCCATTTGGCATATGACTGTATCATCCTCTGCGATAAATCGCTCAAGGCATATACATGCTGAGGAGCAGTTTGTTAGTTCACTAAGCAGCCACTTTGAAGTACCCCGCACCTCGCTGTATTGGTCTGATTCCGTATCCCGGACTGTCTTCACCTTTTCCGCAAGATGGAAGATGAGAGAGATATTGTCCGCCGTCGCTACAGTGGTCATGTAGAGCCTGATGTACCTATTGTGGTGGGTGTGATCAATACCGGAACAGTTATGAATTAAATTTGGCGAACTTTGACATCTCCACCGCACTCTCGTGTGTCATAGAGAAGTCTGGGTGATGCGCTAATAAATGCAGCAACCGTGGGAACGCCATCTCGAACTGCTGGAGTCGTGACCCTACAACACGATCGATGGTTAGCCTACAGAATATGGTTTCGTATCTCAACTCACGAGGGCCAAGTCTTTGTAACGTCGCCATAAGATATGCGCTCGCCTATCCAAATCGTCAGTTCAACGCAGAAAGTACGAAATAATACTTTACCATGTTCTTTATATCCTCGTCCGGATCGAACACCGTCAAGAAAGGGATAATATTGAACCGGAAGGGGAGCGCCCGTGTATGTAGGAGATGGATGATCTTCGTTAAGAAACGGGAACGGACATGAAAACACGTATCCTGCGGGGTGTATTCAGGTAATGAGCGGGGTTAACCACAGCCCTGTAAGTACCTGTATCGTCAGAGCCAACAGGACGAAATGCGGCGCTGTGACTTGAGCATAGGTATCGATCGCTGATAAGTATGCCATAGAAACTGCAGCTTGTAGTCTCAACCGTGATCGTTCGCTCGGACTGAACGTAGAACTCGTCACTCAATGTGGAAGTGGGATGGGATGGGAAGTACCTCGTGGTGATCTTGTCAGAAAGCAAGCCGTCGTGATGTAGGAGGGTGGTCAGCATCTTGAATACCGGACTAGCGATGTCCATGGGACTCTCGGATTTCGCTTGGGCGATACAACGGTGCCGACACAACTTCAGGGAAAGAACTTTGGTGCGCAAAATGTCCGATAATTGACTGTCCTCTTTCCAATCCCCGTCGACGTCCATTTCATCCTAGATCCGGTGATTGTGAGTAATTGCAACCCGAGGGCATTTCTGGTTAACCGCACTGGATCCTCAACCGTCGAGACCAAGAGCACATGTTTGACCAAAAAAGTGATGACGGTGTCGCTATATTGCTCGAAGCAATCGGGTGCGCGACGTGAGAATTCGACAAGGGCAGTAACATGAGCGAGGCGTTTTTCAGAGTCTGCATCTGAGAGGCCATCGCTGATTGCCTAGTGGTTGGTCAGCGGGGCACCTTTATACGGCGAAGGGGAGACCAACCTCCACTACTTCTGCACGAAGGTCTTCTTTCTCCTTCATGTAACACAGCAATCGTGAGCTATATTTGGCTCGTGCACGGCCCGACCCCATACAAAACCGTCGAATCCTATCCACAAAGCGTCTAGGAAACGTAATGAGTGACTGAACCATGCACGGGAAATACATAAACTTACTTGTCTGTGGGTGTGAGGGATGGGTCCCACCGCAACAGTGCTGATAATGCGTGAAGAGACACCTCCACAAGTTGATTGTGCTTCTCGTCCGCGACAGATTTCATCAGCTCTGGTACGTGGGATCTGAACATCGCCGGGCAATACTTGGATATGCATGTCAGAATGAGTGACGCGTTCTTGGCGGTCACATCTGCAGAACTTTGACTCTGTGATTGTTCACTGAAATCGCCATTCCGCACGTGCTTGATCAATGTGGGTACCGAAGACTGGTTGATGAGTCTCAACGAAGCCCGACGCAGAAGTACTGTCATAGTTGAAGATATAGCTGATGATGCTTGCTCGACTCGACGTGTAAACTCTGCCTGGGAAATGATAAGCATGCCTGTGATAAAAACTGATCGTCACATACTGTCGACTTGACGACAGTCTTGAGATCGCTCTGAACATCGATACAAGTCCTGAACAAGCTATACAGCCTGCCTTCGTTCAACTTGGCGAATGTCGCCAAGTCCTCTGCCGCCTTCTGGGGATCAGGTAGTTGTGCTACGAGGGAGATATGTTAGTTCAGAGGCTTTGACGCCACATTAACTGCTTGCCTGCAAGCATCTTGATACTGAACTCAAGTTTCTTCACAATCTCCTCTTCGTTAGAGTCGATTACACCACCCTTTGTCTCAGGTTAGCACAAAATCCGAACGGAGGTGGCCGGAAACATACGTTGTTTGCTTTACAAGCCTCGAGAAACGCTTCGTATGGTCCGGGGCGCCTAGAAACATTCCGTCGTTGAAGAAAACACTCAACAACTACGAACCGGTCCTTACGCAGTCTTTAGGCCTGAAAGGTTTATCAGGTGTTGTGTAGCCTTCTCATCCAAGAGTTTCATGGTGTGGAGCAGTCGTTCTGTCCACGCGACATCGTTCACGTCGGTCCCCTTGGATCCTAATGGTTGAAGAGGAAATACGTAATCCGCGAGGACCTGTTCAGCAATGGACCTGGCGGCACGAATTAAATATAGAAAGAGGGGGCACGACTGTATCGTACCTGACTTCCGGTGGAGTCTTCGAGAGGATGGTCCCAGGGATCCAGGAGAAATGTTGTACAGCGGCGGGATCGTTGACTTCTCTGTGATGAAGAGTCTTTAGGAGAAGGAAAAACCAAGAGTGGAATCACAAATACAATTCTGGATATGATAGGCTGTAGGCTTTGCCAACGCAGTTTAAAGCCTCCATCCGAACCGTAACCTAGGCAGGGTAAGTGGGACCGCTCTGGAAGAGCGCTGCGAATAATTACCTTCTTGTCCAAACCACGCTCAGCAATCGCCCGCCACTGCGATTCTGACACGTGATGGAGTGCCACCTCATATTCCAACTGCGAATAGAGACGACAGACTGCTGCCCTCACTTTTTCATCAGGGTCCAAGAGCTTGGCCGAAAGAGCATCTAAAGTCTGACTTTAATAGCTGGCTGAGACTGGGTTCAATTTATTCACCTTCTATCGCCTCGCGCGTGTCTCCTGGGGCCACCACAAGCCCCTTACAAGCCTCTACGAATGCCAGACGCACTGCAGCGGCTTTGTCGTTTCGTCGCGTGAGCCAAAGATTCCATGTGGAGGGGTACTTCCTCATGAATTCAGTGCTGCCAGAGTCGGCAAACATCTCCCCGAGGGTCTGGGTCGCCATAATTCGAATGGAAACCTCGTCGACACGTAGTTCTTCCTCTAATTGTGGGACCACGTTATGGAGAAGAGAGGGGCAAAAGCGGTTGAGACTTTTTACAAGGTCGTGGGCTTTTTGAATATCTTCAAACTCCTCCTCGTCCGAGTGTTGGAGGATGATATCCGTAAAATACTGGCATACATAGCGCTGAAGCTTGGTGGACGAGCGGTTACACACTTGAGTAGCAAGCCGAAATGCTGGTTGATCCATTCCCTTATTCACACTAGTTTTAAGTACAAATCGCGTGCGCATGAGAAGGAGGACTGACAAGGTTCTTGTCCATAAATTGAGCCAAAAGCGTTGTGACAACAGCGGAGGGAATGGCGTGAGCATCGTCAACGATGGAATTAAGGATATCGACCATGAACAACTCAATCTTCTTGGACAGGTCGTAGCGTATTATCTTGAAACAATCTTTGAAGAATTGTTCAATGAGTTCTTCGGCCTTAGGAAGTTCGCAGATGAGCACGGCGGACTTCACGGCGGATAGGCATTCGAGGAGGAGAAAGTATTGATTGTAGTAAGGGGTGTCCGAGGTTTTAAGGTTCTGCACTAGTTGCCGGAGGAAGAAGTGGAATATGTCGGCCAGTTCGCTGTCGTTGTACGGGGCGTTAGGGGCAGTAAGGCGCAGGATATCGGCGATGCAACAAGCCGCGTAGGCTTTCACGCCTTTGTCCTTGTGTAATAAAATGCTCTGATGAATGAGCTCGTGCCGCACACCAACCAGCGCGTCTTTGTGGAGATGATTCTGTTCCAGTTCGGCAAGTTCAGTATGGAGAGTCTTGAGTTTCTTCAGGAGAATATCTGTGGAGGTGGTTGTTCGTCCAACAAGCTTCTCGTGAAACTTGAGCTTTTGGAGCTTTGGGGGCGTTTGAACCGGAGGGTGACCCCCGGCACGGGTCTGAGCCACCATGATGCACGAGGTTGAGAACGAAGACGCGTCGAGCAACAGCGGCCGGGAATTCACAAAGCGATCACGTGCTACGCATCTGATTCTTTCGCGATTATACTGAAATGCCTCCCGCGAGCCTGCCAATTCCTGCTAAACGGGCCCTGCCTTCAAAGGAGGCGACGCTTTTCAAGGAGCTTCTTACACTCTACGAAACCCGGCAGCTGAAGAAGGGCCTCAAGACTGCTGATCTTATTCTCAAAAAATTTCCAGAGCATGGAGGTTGTTTCGCTTGCCAACAATCTCCCTCGGCAGATATCTGATTAGAGAGTATTCTACAGAGACCTCGTGCATGAAGGGTTTGCTGCTCACCCATATGGGAAGGCGTGAAGAGGGCATCGATCTCGTCAAGAAGGGTATGAGATTCGATCTCACGTCTCATATCTGTTGGCACGTCTTTGGCCTAATACAAAAGGGCGAGAAAAACTACGAAGAAGCCCTCAAATCGTACACCCAAGCGTTGCGCTTCGATAAGGTAAGCAACCAGAGACCTTGTCTGGCTTCGTCTCCGAAACAAGCACACAGGTTGTTTGTGTACATCCGCCCTTACATCCATCATCTCCAGGAAAATTTGAATATCCTTCGTGACTCAGCGCACCTACAAACTCAACTGAGGATCTTTGACGCTCTTGTCGAGACACGCCATACCCTACTCAGGCTACGCCCCAACCTCCGGCAGAATTGGGTGGCGCTAGCCGTAGCCCATCACTTAAATGGCGAGTTCGATGAGGCGGCGAAAGTATTGGAACGGTACGAGAGTATTCTCAAGGTATTTTGAAATCTTGTTGCTCGTCACGCGATTAACCTCGATCTGCTAGGATATACCGGACTACGATGTAGAGCATTCAGAAATGCTGCTGTATCACGTGGCTCTCCTGGAGGAAGTTGGACAGTTCTCAGAAGCGCTAAGTCTATTGGATACAAATGCCAAGGCGAGAGTAATCCTAGACAGAACGGCTGTGATGGAACGGAGAGGTACCATTGTACCCAAACCAAATTGCGAGATGCTGACGGGTGCAATTTTAAAGCTAGACTCATGACAAAACTAGGAGATGTGGAGGAGGCGGAGCATGCTTGGAAAGCACTCATTCAACAAAACTCTGATTGTCGCGATTATTATAAAGGATACCTATCCATTAAGGGGGTGGACCTTGGTCTGTGGTATCGAATACTCTCTGAGAGCTTTGCTCATGAACATCTCAGATACGATGTCTGAGGAGGCTCGCCAGGAGACCGTCCGGATCCTCCGTACCTTTTCCGAACAGCTGCCGAAAGCTACCGTACCTCGTCGCCTTGCGCTGGAGTACTCAAAGGGTTTGTGCCTCTCCCTCTGCCACAAACCCGTCTAATGGATCACAGGGGACGAGTTTAGCGAACTCGCTGAGCCGTATCTGTTCTCCGGGTTGAGCAAAGGGATCCCATCACTCTTTGTTGACTTGAAGGATCTCTATCGAGATCAGGATAAGCAACGAGTCATTGAGCAACTCGTTGAAGGGTACAACAAATCCTATGCTCCGGAAGGCAATGCGTCTTCGTCATCTTCCTCCTCTGAGCCTCCTACCACATATCTATGGTCACTGTACTTCCTGTCTCAACATTACCTCCATCTGAGACAGTACTCCCGGGCTTTGAACCTTCTCGACCTTGCCATCTCACACACCCCCACTCTTCCCGAACTATACACCTGTAAGGCTCGAGTACTTAAGCGCTGTGGAGACGTCTACGGTGCTGCACGGTCCCTGAACAACGCTCGGCTTCTGGATTTGCAAGATCGATTTTTGAATGCCAAGTGTGCAAAATACCGACTCCGAGCTGGTCTCAGCGATGAAGCCCAAGAAATATTTGGATTGTTTACAAAGGTAGGCGACATATGCTTCTTGTCTCGTGGATGACTCACCACTGTACAGAAAGACGCGCCAACTCCCGCCTCCGACTTAGAGGATATGCAATCCTTGATGTTCCTCACGGAGGATGGTGACTCGCATAATCGCTCCGGTCGCCTCGCCATGGCTCTCAAGAGGTATGTTGCCGTTCAGAAGGTCCGTGACATAAACTCCTGTCGTCGGTCGATAACTAAAGCTTCGAGTCAGACATTTAACGAATTTGAGGACGACCAGTATGATTTCCACGGATACTCCCTTCGGAAGTTTGCCATCAATATTTACATGAAGTACTCAGATTCTTCTTTATCCCTTTCATGCGCTTAGCAGCTCAACACAGTCTTGTATCATGGGAGGACCGAGCCCGATCGAACCCTGCCTACGTACATGCTGCTATTGAAGCGGCACGCATCTTTATTCGTGTTCACGACAACCCTGCGTTGAAAAATCCGCAGATCGGTTCCGGTTTGTCAAGAAAGCTGAGCTTGAATATCTTTGGAGCTGATGGTCGCCACAGGTCAGTTTACCGACGCGGAAAAGAAGGCGAAGAAGAGGGCAAAAAAGGCGGCTCAGAAGGTTCAAGAAGACCCGAGGAAGCCAGCCACCTCAGCTAACGAAGATAAGGGTTTGGAAGCACCAGCCCCCAAGGATGATGACCCGGATGGAACAAAACTACTGACTTCTCCTGACGGACTAGAAACAGCTGCCAAACTTCTCCAGCCTTTGGTCAACCTTGAGTTGCCTTCCATCTCACTTTGGGTCACCGTTTACGATGTTGCTATTCGCCGAAGTAGGCTGGATCCCATTTGTATAAACGGCACTGTTTCTTAAATGCCACAGAGAGATACCTACAGGCAGTCAAAGCCCTTCTGCACGGCTCCGCAATCAATCCTGCACACCCAGAAGTACATGTACGTCTGGTGGAGGTCCGCAAGCTTTGTGAGTTCCGATGGCGACAACATATTTCTTCAATCATTCATACGTAACAGGGTCAACTCTCCCTCAACAGCCACCAGCACCCATCGGACCGACAGCTTCGGAGATCTTGGAGGAACTGATCTCATCGTCAACAAACCTGGAAACGTATAATGCCGAGTATCTTCAACGCAGTGGAGCTTCCGCTTCAGTTTTTCTTGCCGCCGCCCAGGCATCACAAATACTCGGTGCCCCCGTGGATGAGGTATCCAGCGCGGTGTTTGGTCTCCTCAACCCTGATCTCGACTTATCAATCAAGGTGGGTTACAATGCGACTCCACGCGAATCCCACGCTGAACCTACTCCAGGTTTCCGTCGAAGCTCTCTCTTATCTAAAAGGGATAAACTCTCCCCGAGCAGATGAGTTTCGGTCGCGACTGGATTCCAAATTTGAGTTGTCAACAATATTCAAGCCTTCGTCGGAGTTCGAGGCATATCGCAAGCGGGCGATTGGGAGCTCGTTCGATATGGATGGTGGAGAGCGGGTACCCCAGTAGCCTACTGCAAGTGGTAGAGGAAAAGACCGTCGTGGAACACGTTTTGCAATACCTGATGTTATGCCGGACGATGGCTAAACCCTGCGAAGACAGCTCCGTCTTGCACTCGACGTATAGGAGGATAATTCAAGATATGAAAAAAAAAAAAAAAAAAAAAAGATTGGATGACCCCAATATATCGTACCAGTGTAATGGTCAAGCGACTTTGGCCAGCGTGCGATCACTCCCGTTCACTACCATCATCGTCCGATGACCCTCAAGACCGTCGACTCTGGCGTAGGCACGTCCTCCGTCACGACTGGTGCAGGGGCACACTCATTGATATTTGTTTCTAGACTTTTCGCTCTATGGTGGCGCCGAGTCTCTGGCAGAAGGGAAGTCTCCCCGCAGAACAAGGGTCCCGTATCCAACGGCCGAAGACGATGGGGCCGACTCCGCCAAGCCTCCGCGAAACCCGGATGATTTCCTCTGGTTAATGACGGAGGAACCCCACCGCTCGAGGAGAATGGCTATTATAAAGAAATATCCCGAAGTTCGTCCCCGTCATACATACGTAGCTCGTGATTCTAGCCTCTGATGATCGAGACCACAGGTCACCAAGCTCATGGGCTATGAACCTCTCACGAAATGGGTCGTCCTCGGAGTAGTCTCTCTGCAAGTCACGGTTGCCTACTACCTCAGGAACACTTCCATGACATCGCCTGTTTTCCTCATCCTGGCCTACGTGATCGGTGCGACCGCGAACCAGAATTTGTTCCTCGCAATCCACGAGATCACGCACAACCTTGCGTTCAAAGGGATAAAACCTAACAAGGCGTTGGCCATGTTCGCAAACTTTCCCATCGGGATACCGTATTGCTCCGCCTTCAAAGTGAGTCGCAACCTGCGATCGTGCAACTGGTTTTGACGCCGGTGAAGGGGTACCACCTCGAACATCACAAATACCTTGGAGAGGATGGGATTGATACCGACCTCCCCACCAAACTGGAACTAATCCTGCTCAACAATGTCTTCGGAAAGGTTTTCTTTGCGTAGGTCTGATGATCACCAGCAGACCATGATTCTAATCTGAAACCGGGTAGCACGTTCCAAATACTCTTTTACGCCCTTCGGCCGGGGCTCGTACGGAATCAGACGCCCACGGTGTGGCATTTGGTTAATCTCGTGGTTCAGGTTGTCTTCGATGTGATAATCGTCAAGTTTATGGGACTGCGGGCACTTGGTTACTTCATCATGTCCAGTTTTCTCGCTGGTAGTTTGCATCCCTGTGCTGCCCACTTTATCGCGGAGCACTATCTCTGGGATGGTTTAGAACAAGAGACTTACTCTTATTACGGGCCACTAAACATCTTGGCCTATAACGTGAGTTCTTTATATCACGAATTCGTACTGTTCTTGACGATAAATAGGTTGGGTACCACAACGAACACCACGACTTCCCCTCAATTGCCTGGACGAAGTTACCAGCCCTACGCGCACTTGCGCCGGAGTTTTACGACACCATTCCATCCCACCCGTCCTGGCCAATGGTTATTGTCAACTTCATCCGCGACCCAGAAGTCGGCATTTTCGCGCGCGCGAAACGGAAGGCGAAAAAATAGATAGACAAATGTAACTGCGTAGATCTATTCTGGACCAATGTTCAACCTAGTAGCCGTTCGACGATGAAGCTTGAAGCGCTGAGCGTTGACGTTGAGATTCTTGACTTCGGAGGAGCTCTTAGACGCATGCCGCACCGCTTATTACGTCGACCCGTCAAGCTGCAACCATGGCCACTCCACCACCTGGTTTAGAGGGTTTTGGACCTATCCAAGCACTAACAAGCGGTGGAAGCGGAGAATGGATGGTTCTTCCGCCAGTCAGGTTGTATACGATCTCTTTCATTGTCAAGTCCGGCAAGGTGACACCCGTGGATCTCAACCCGGCGCGTTTGCTGACTCAGGGCCAATCTTCTGCAAGGTACTACTTGGCCTTAAGAAGCGTGGCTTCGGGAAGGGAAAGTAGGTTGAAAGTCTCAGGTTGTGCTTGAGGCACTGAAGTTCAAGGACGGTCCACAGATACAATGGGTTCGGCGGGAAGGTGGAACCCGGAGAGTCCGTCGAAGCTGCCGCACTGAGAGAACTCAAGGTCGCAGTTGCCCAGCTACCTTCCTTGTTTACTATAGCTCACCTTCGTACAGGAAGAGGCAGGCATAAGTGCGAAGCTGGTCCAATGTGGAACGTTTATCTACCTACACGAAGGCTCAGATCATACCTTCCAGATTGAGGTGTTCAAAGCCGACAAATACGAAGGAGAGCCAATCGAGTACGTCCGTTTCCCGGGCGATTAAATGATCTCGAAGGATTAATGCACCGCAGGACGGAAGAAATGCGCCCAGAATGGTTTGACGTTCCCGATTCCGTCGAGCAAAATTCACCTATCCCATGGGAAAGGATGTGGGCCGACGATCGGTACTGGTACCCAATCATGCTGTCCGGCAAATATTTCGTGGGTAGAGTCGACTTTTCGGAATCTGTAGAGGATGGGGATGAGAAGTACACCCTGCAGCGGTGGTGGTTTGGGGCTAGGGATACATAGTTCATTTGTCACCGGTATAATCTCGGCGGTACGGTGGCGATTCCCACCATCGCTCGTTGTACTAGGACTATACATTTACCAAGTCATGTCCGAACAGGCCAAAGAGGTCGTAGTTATCGGTGCAGGTAATCTCGGTTTCGCTCTGGATTGCGGATTGATATCGGTGAACGCCTTGATCGTGCAGGTGTCGTCGGGTTGTCCATCGCGATAAAGATCCAAGAGCACGGAGGATACCATGTGACGGTGATTGGGGAAACTATTCCCGGCGATCCCAAGTCTATCTACTATACGAGTCCGTGGGCGGTGAGATTCATTCTTTGATCATCTCGTGTGGATGCCTTAGACATGTACAATTAACTCCGTACCCGCGGCACTCATTAGGGAGCTCACCACGTCAGTGCAGCGTTCGGAGATCCCAGACTCGGCCGTGAGTACAAGTCGACCCCCGTAACAAAACGCTGACCTCTTTTGTGCCTGTCGACCAGAACTAGACAAGGAAACCTTCGAGATCATGTGGGAGATGTCCAAGCCCGGTAGTGAGACCGAGGGCCTCTTCCTCAGGATTGGCGAGAAGGATTACTACGAAGTGCGACCTGATCAGGATTTCCCCATTGAATGGATGCCGGACGTACGTTCACCCCCAGAGCACCGTGCTCCCCTTCAATGGCAATATTGAATGTGATTCAGTATCGACTGCTTCAAACCGATCTTGTCGAAGGGGCCGTTCTGGCAACCTCCTTCACTACCGTCACCATCGATCCTCCGGTGTATCTACCCTACCTCCTCGCTCGTTTCCTGGCCAGAGGAGGTAGCATCATCAGGAATTCGCTCCAGCATATCTCCCAAGTCCTCGAAGGCGCTCTCACCCCCTTCAAACCCGACGCACTCGTGGTATGCGCTGGGATCGGGGCTCGCTCCCTGGGAGGGGTAGAGGACAGAGATGTGTTCCCTATTCGTGGACAAACGGTTCTGATTCGGGCCCCTTGGGTGAAATTTTGCCGGGCTACCTACGGAAAATATCACCACACATACATCATTCCGAGACGAAGCGGAGACGTGAGTGGGACTGTGGTACACTCTGACTCGAAAATTGAACTGTTTAGGACAGGTTATCCTCGGTGGAACCAGGGACGTGGGTGACTGGTATCCAAAACCACGCCCGGAGACCAGGGTTGCGATTCTCAAGCGGGCAATCGCTCTGGTGCCGGAACTTGCTCCTCCAGGTACCAAGAACCCCACCTACGAGGACCTCGTCCCGCTGATCATTGAGGGGGGCTGTGGTTTGAGACCGGGCAGGGAGGGAGGAATCCGGCTGGAACGAGAAACTGTGTCTGGAATTCCCGTTGTTCACAACTATGGGTAACAATTTTCAGTCTATTCCACGCATAGGTCTGACGGTTTCCACCACATAGGCACGGCGGTAGTGGTTATCAGAGCTCGTGGGGGTCAGCATCCGTAGCACTCAAGCTTCTGAACGAAGCGTGGTAGACTACCTGTGTATTCGTTGTAAAAAGGATATAAAAATAGATCGATGTAAAGTATTACTACGAGAGACCGAGGAAGTGTAGGTAAGTACATAACGGGACTAGAAATGCGCACGACGACTGGCGGCCCTTAATTCTACAAGCATATCTACAACGCTATCCCTCGCATTCTCAACTGCCATAGCCAAGGAGTCCACTTCCTGGTCCCCATCGGCATCCGGTAACATCTCGAATACGCTCGCTCCCAAAACCTTCCTTAGGGCTTGGTGCGCCTGGACATCTTTCGGCGATGGGGATGATGGAGGGGTCAGGATGACAGAGATCGAAGGCGTGTCACGTTCGGCAGTTCCAGCGTGCACCAATGAGGTCCTGAAGACCTCACGGTACAGAGCAATGGCACTCAGGAGGGCCCTAACGTCCTCGTAATCCACGTCGGAACGCGAGGCCTCCGACAGTTCGCAGGTCCCTAGATCCCACACTTTCTCCAACGCTACGGTGAGGTCAGCGGTGCAACCTCCTAAGGATTTGCCAGCTTGGATGGTTTGTAGCCTCTCCACCTCAGACTCCGCTTCCGTACCCGCAGTCAGGAGATATCGGCCGTCCGTGGATTCATCTGTATAAGATGAATCATCATCTGGGTGGAGGGTCTTATCGATGGACTGGACGAAGAGTAGTCGCGCATGTTTCTTGACCTTTCGACGGACGAGGGTTTCCGCGAGGACGGCGAGGGGAGAGTGATGTTCATGCTTGAGGTCTGTTCGACGCCATTTCTGTATCAGGGCTGCGGCTTCGCAGACATCCATAGAATCCAACAAAAATTTCTCGTGTGGTCTCAAAATCTCCTTTCTCCTGGCCTGTTCCCACAGGTAGGAAGCCCTGGAGCCGGCGACAGGACGGATAATCAATGCGAGGGTGGTGAGGTCCACAGTGGATGCCGAGAACGTGGAAATATGCCAGGACATTCCCCAGTAGGTTAGTAGTCGGGTGGAGAGTGAAACGTTATCTGCAAGACATTGAGCATGGGAGGCAGATTGGGAGAGGGTTTGTACATACCATCTAACGCGACTAGCTCGCCCAGCCGCACCCAAGCTCGTTGTTCTAGCTGATTGAGTTCAATACCCCTATGCTTCTTGCCAGCCTTGGATACACCTTGACAGAGTCCAATAAGACCAGCAGAAATACCGAGGGCCTTTCTCAACAACTGAGCCTCGGTCTCCGATCCGCGCGAGGCAGGAGAAAGTGCGTTCAAAAGAGCTGACCGAGTAGCATCCATACCCGCGGGCGGTTGTCTAGTTTCCTGGGGGTCTCCCGAAAACACTGGTGTCGTGGAAAGTGTCGTCCGGTATGAAGGATAGACAGCGATGAAAGGGGAAGCCAACTTGGCGGTGAACTTGGACTTGCGAAAGGCGCGGGGCAACCAGGGAACGACGATTGAAAAGAACAAGGCCGATGAGACAAGCAAATGGAAAACCTGGATCACATCGTTCCATCCGTAGCCGGGAGGCGTTCCGGTTACGGTATGGTTGAGAACAGATCCAGTGTGTTCATGAGGGCGAGAATATGGTGCGGAGGACGTATAAGGAGAGTTAAAGAAGGAGAGGAAGGCAAATGCGGCGAGGAGATATTGCTGGTGAGATTGTGAAGTGGGATTGATCGACACCGGGGCCGTGGTCGCGACCTGAGGTGCGGGGGTGGGCAAGGGGATTTTACGGGGTCGGCCGCGTTTCCTCTTCTCTGGGAGAACCGCTGGAGTGGTGGTGACAGTGGCGGCTTTCGGAGTGGCGGGAAGGACGGAGGGGACCTTTGTTGACTTGATCGTCTTGACAGTCCTTGCTTTTTTCCTGGCTCTCCCAGAATCTTCTTCATCGTCCTCTCCCTCTCCCTCAACTTCAACATCCTCCTCATCGCTCCCAGGTTCATCTTCAACCTCGTCCTTCTCCTCTCCACCAAATATTTCCCTCCATTGGGTTTCCCATGCCTCAAGGAGAGCTGGGCCGTTTACAAGTCCGGATACCAGAGACTTCAATCCCGCTTGTTCGCGCCTCAGGCGAGCCTCACGTCGCTTCAAAACTCTACACAACGCATCATTATGAGGATTTGAGTAGGAAAGCATAGAGGCAAACCTGATATATTCGGTGGCTTTCCCTAGGATATTCGCCTTGCTCATCTTCCGTCCAACTTTAACGCCATCGACGAAGCCACGCTCGTCAACAGTGTCATTCGGACTGGTGTCTTTACCGTTCAAACGGGCTTCCAAGACCCGTAGGGCTGGGACAGATTGTTTGAGGTTTGTGATCCTGGCATTCAAGTTGGTACGATACCGCCTCTCGATAATTGTATGGCCGGTCTTGGGACGCCCTAGGCCAGTGGCAGTAAGGTTGCTTGACGATGGGGGAGAGGATTCAGGAGTATGCTGGGAGATAATGGAGGATTTGGCAGGAATCGGCGTGTCTGAAGCCTGTCTGTTTGGACGTGGGATATGGAATTTGGATTGGCCTGTCGTAGTGGGCTGGGTCGTTAGCACAAAATGGAACCCCTAGGAACAAATGGACGTACCGGTCAGTAGATTGGGGGTATTTGACGAGGAATTGAGGACCGCTCCGATAGCTTGCAGGACCTTTTGTGCGAGTTCTTCGTGTGAGTTCGCAGGGATCGTCGTGGTAGTCTCGGGGATCGGTTGCCGTTCCAATATAGGGGAGAGTGAAGCACCGGAGGACGATGAAGATGAGGTGACACTGAGCCTACGGCCAGAGTGCGGCTCGTTTTGACCTAGCACTTGCGTCAACGGAGGTGGGACAGTTTCTGTCTGGGTAGGATTAAATCCTTGGACCGAAGGACCTGACTGAGTGAAGATGCTTGTGTTGAAGTGTAGGGCCGACGGATCAATGAAAGTGGATTCTAAGCCCACATCCATGGGCATAGTAAAGTCAAACTCCCCGCCAAAGCCGATAGCGTCAACTTTGGATTGGGAAGGGTGAACGTTGTTGTCGAAAAGGGGATTGAACGAAGACCAATCGTTCACCGAAGATGACTGGGTGAAATCGTCGGTAGCCATAGCATCTGGCTGGAGGAGGTAGGTGAATGGATCGAGTTGTGAGACCAGTTGGCTGTAAAATTCGGTTGATTCCTCCTCTTCCTTGGGTGAAGGAGAGTCGGAGAGCGGCGAGAGCGAAGAGTCTGACGACGGAGGCGATGGCAAGTGCATCTTGGTCGCCGCAGAAGACGAAGTGGGGGCCATCCTTACCAACGCAGTTCTTGAGAGCCTTTGAGACGTCCAAGAATGGGTCGATACTCGTCAATGGCGTGACTTTCTGTAAATGGAAACCAGTTCCCACATTCACACCTCCTGCCAAATTTGGCGATGTTCATTACATAAGCCAAACACTTGTACCGACTCTGCCACTGCGAGGTGAAAACGCTCCAACTCACGGCTGCCCTTCCACCTCGACGCTGGCTGCCTGGATATTGAATACAGCTCCCGGTAGCCACGTGAAATGTCATTGACCCCGCCATTACCCCCGAAACGCACTGCCTCAGCCTCACCTGAACGTCTGCGGCCGAGCAAGCGGTTGGTGACATCTTCCCCAGAGGAAGGGGAACTTGATGATGCCGTTGTGCAACCTTCGTACGATAACAGGGGGTCTCCTACGTCCTTAACGCCAAATAGCGCTACCTCAAAGTCCAAGTTCGAGCCAAAAGTCGCCTTCCCGTTCAGGAGAAAACCAGATGTGCCTCTTTCGATTCCCTCTTCCTCTACCCAACTCCGAGATAAGGTCATCTATGAAAGGTCACCGGATACTGAACTCAGACTCCAAGAAGGAGATCTCAAGAACGGACACTCAAAGGACCGTAGACCGCGCGGCCGCGACTCAACCCATTATCGACCTTCCCACTCTCACCCTAGCGAGGGGCGCGGCCGTCGCTTCGGGGGCGATTCATACGAACCTTCGTACGATCGGGACTGGCGGTCGGGTCGTGCACAACGGTCTTCTGATCTTCCTCCTCGTCGAGACTATGATAGGACACGGTCCCCGCCTTCAGACAGATCCCGCTCGACCTCCCCCAAGCACCGTTTACCGCCACGGCCGAATCTCTCCCCTCATGACATACGGAGGTCGACCTGGGATAGGGGTGGAGACTATTATTCCCGCTACCCGTCTCGTGATCGATACCGCTCAGATGACCCGCCGCCGCACCGTTACGACCGCTTCGAAGGGGATTCATGGAGGCCGTCGTATGATTACCGGCCGCGGTCTCCTTCGCCCCCTTCTCTGAGATCCCCTAGAATGGATTATGTTGTAACCCCTCCTCGCCCTCCCCATGATGCACCGTATGGCCTGCACTCCCCTCCACCGCCACCCTCAGACCCCCCTCCCCCACCCCCTCCAGAACGATCCTTGCCTCCAGAGCGGGAGCCAATATCCTTCTCCGTCCCTTTGAAGAAGCCGGTTACTCCCAAGCTCAGCCGGTCCCCTCCACCGCTTGATCCCGCTCAGGCTACCAAAGACGCACCAAAGACTGACCCAGGCACTCCAGATCAGCCTCCACGACTACCATCGAAGCGTCCAGAGCGCATGCGACGCTCTCGGAAGGAAGAGGAGTTGGCTTACGGTCGTGCGTTCCCAGGGTGTGGTTCGATCCATGACTATGACATTACAACCAAGTTGGGGGAAGGAACGTTTGGGTAGGAACTCCCGTTTTGACGCAACATTTTCCGCCCTAACCGTTTGCCCAGTGAGGTACACAAGGCGATCCAGAAAACTACGGGAAAGGTCGTTGCCCTTAAGAGGATTCTTATGCACAACGAGAAGGAAGGGATGCCTGTCACTGCTCTCCGAGAAATCAAAATCCTCAAAGCTCTCAAACACACGTGCATCATAAACATCGTTGATATGATTGTTGTTCGAGGTCGGCTTGCATTCCCCACTTTCGTATTCCCAGCTCACGCATTGGTCAATTGTCATAGGCAAGGGCTCTCCCGTCTCTGTGCACATGGTCTTTCCGTACATGGACCATGATCTTGCCGGCCTTTTGGAAAATGAGCGCGTCAAGTTATCCCCAAGTCACATAAAGCTCTACATGCGTCAACTCATGGAAGGTACCGAATACATGCATCGGGTATGATATTCACGTGCTGGCTTTTTCTCAAACACTCACGCAACTCAAGAACCATATTTTACACCGTGACATGAAGGCGGCTAACTTGCTTATCTCCAACGATGGTTCATTGAAGATAGCGGACTTTGGTCTCGCGCGAACGTTCGACCCATCTGTCGCAACGGACACCGGTTCCCATAGACGGAGGTATACTAACTGTGTCGTAACAAGGTGGTATCGTCCGCCTGAGCTGCTCTTGGGTGCAAGACAATATGGCGCCGAGATTGACATATGGGGTATAGGGTGTGTGACTGGTATTGTTTGCTCCACGGGTATTCTTACGCGCAACCCAGATGTGTCCTTGGAGAGATGTTTACCCGAAAGCCAATCCTTCCCGGGAACTCTGACCTCGATCAACTCGATAGGATCTGGCGGTTATGCGGTACCCCCAACCAACACACGTGGCCCGACTATGACACACTTCCTGGGTGTGATGGGGTGAAGAGATTCTCGGAATCTTATCCCCGGAGATTGAAGCACATGTACGAGAGGTACGTTCTCAGCGCGTCGACCGCGGTGGCGATTTTACAGCTCTCTGTAGTTTTGGCAAGGAGACATGCGACCTTCTCGACAAACTCTTGACCTGTAACCCTAGAGAGAGAATTACTGCAGCTGAAGCGTTAGACCATGACTACTTCTGGACGGACCCGCTACCTGCAGACCCTAAAAAGTGGGGATTCACTCACTACTCACCCTTGATCATTTGATATCGAAAGCTGACGACTTACTCCCGCCCCACACCGCATACTGACACTCGGTTTGTACTTGACGTTCTTCATCCCCTCGTTTGAATTAGGCTGCCGGTATATGAAGCCTCTCACGAACTAGACAAGCGTGGTCGGCGACCACCAGCGGCAGCCATCCAACCTCTTCCCGGACAGCGACCCCCCGTCGGACAAATGCCTCCCAATGGAGTGAGTTCTGGACCACCTGGGTTCTACCCGCGCGACCGGCCTGGACAACATGGTCCTCCGCCGCCTGGAGGCCAGTTCAGAGGTCCTCCTCCTATCAACGGGTTTAACCCCTACCTCCCACCCCCCTATGCAGGACCCCCGCCAGGATTTATGCCTGGCCCCATACTCGCTGCTCAGCCACCTGGGCAATCATATAACAGAGGCTATCCTCCCCCGCCTGGTCCTTACGGACCCCCGCCGCCCGGGTTTCCGTACCAGCCTCCGCCTCCCCCGACCTCTACACTCATGCAGAATAGACCAGCACATCTACCTCCCCGTCCTCCTGGGCCCCTACCTCCTGGAACTGGAAGAAGTGGCAGGCAGAGAGACAACCGTCAAGCTCCTGGTCCATCCGGGGGTGGTGGAGGACTAAATTACGGATGAGCATCGTCCACCCCGTGGTGTCGCGACGACCCCTAACATTTCATACTTCCTTTGCATTCGCATCCAATCATTGCTAGTCTCGGCGGTTGACTCCTAATTAGATTGCAAGTTTGTACAGTACCTGTCATACTAATTTGCTCATGATGTGCATAGTCCTGGTGAGAATTGGGAGTTCATGTGGAGACACACTCAGTTATGCGACGATGGACTTTCGGTCTTCCAAAAAGGAACTCACTTGCTACTGAAAGAAAAATACTTTTGCCAAAGTCCATTCGCATAGACGAGCAACGCGCTCTAATACCAGGAAACCTGCAATACCTTTCTGACCACGCCTTGCGAATGTTCCTTGAGCACCTCGCACTTCCCGATCCCCCTTGAGCACTTGGAGTCCCGTGGATCTTCCAGCCCAGAAATAAAGTCCGGTAATCCCCCTCCGACCCCAAAATACAGAACCTTCCCGGCCACATAACATCTTGGGTCATCCAGCGACAGTTTTTCCTGCACGACTACCTCGAGCGTTGCATCGATAGTCAGAGATGGTGGGTTGGCATAAGCCTTCCACATCACATCCAACAGACCTGGGATGCTCTCTGGTCGATACATGGTTTCTGAGGTCAAGATTATGTCGAATCGACGATCGATGTTGTATGTGTTCCAGGAACCGCAGAGGAAGTGGATGTGCAGGTTTTTGTCAGACAGGGATTGTAGGAACGCTGCGACAAGTGCTGGATTTATAGGAAGCTCGCCCGGTGCCCCAGGGTCAGACGGAGGAAGCGGAGGGTGTTCCGAATCCTCGTCAACGTCGGTGCCGGCTTTGAAGGCGTCCCGATAAGAAACGGATGACGGCGCCATGTCTGTGTGTCGGTGAGCCACGGTTACACGAGATGAACCTTGAAACTTACACCATGCAAGTATGATGTTAGGAAGCGTGATGAGCTCAAGCACCGACCGGTTGAAATCTTGCATATACATGTGTGTTTCTCCAGTGTTTCGAGATTCATCGGTGAAGAGCTGACGCAGGAGGTAAATGGAAGGTATGGCCGTTCCGCAACCAACCTAACACATGTTGTTCAATTCGTGCGCAGGCAAATTACATGACTCTAGCCGACCTCCAAGATGTGCTTGCCGCTCAGTTTGAAATCGATACCGCTCAAGACTTGCACGAGATCAACGCTACCCTCCCAACTCTTCAGACCACCCTCATAAACCCCGGGGAGTAGGTCTGAGGGAGCTTCGAGGAACTCCAGTCCTTCGACTGGTTTTTCCGATTCCTCGGTGCCCGTTTGCGAAATGAGCTGAAATCGCGCGTCAAAGAGATCCCGCCGAGAGAGAGAAAGTTCTTGCTGGTCCCCTGATGACGGTATCTGCAGAGGGGAGTAGGATATGAGGGAGGGTAAAGTGTCCAACTGTGAAGGAGTTACCGTTAGTTATTAGCAAGCTAAATCGCTGGGTACGCACCAATTCGATAAGCGATATTTCCGTCAGGGCCGGTTCTTTTGGTTCTTTTTTCGCATTCTGAGCGGTCCGGGTCTGCTCGTCCTCGCCGTCCTGGACGAAGTCGAATTTGAACATTTCGCCGATGGTGGAAGACGTACGTCACCACATACTTACCCGCGATCAGCAGTGTGATCCCCGCCGCAACAGCGGCGTAGCCCATTCGGGAACCCTCTCGGTGGTTGCATCTCTACCCCAGTACCACATCCACCTATAGGACCAGACAGCTCTCTGCTGAAAGAAGACAGATCCTATGTCGTTCACAAAATCTGCGATCTACCCTGCGAACCCAAATACCGTCCGGGGAGCGTCAACCAAGTTGAGCAGTAGCAAAGATAAGATCGTGTATGCTAATGGCAAAACAATCATTGTAAGCTGAAGCCCCTGATTGCGATCCAGCCTGACCGATTTGACCCCCGTAGATTCGTGACCTAAAGGTAGCACAACCTATGCTCGTTTGTAAATTGATTCAAACCGTCGAGTTTAGGACCCTGGGGCATCATACGTGTACACCGGACATGTATACAACACCACTGTCGCCAGGATTTCACCCACAGGATTTTACTGCGCCTCCGGCGATGTCTCCGGAACCGGTCAGTCTGGGACCCCGACTATTATGAACTTGCTCTGGATATGCTGACCTCGTTTGAGTCAGTGAAAGTGTGGGACACGGTTGGAGAAGATAAGGTCTTAAAGGGAGAACACAGAGTACTTGCTGGGAAAATGTACGTGGATCGAATATCTTGGGGGGACGAGGTGGCCGACGATCCTTGGTTTTAGTAACGATCTCGACTGGGATGGAGAGAGCAAGAGAATTATCGCCGTCGGCGAAGGTCGTGACAAGTCAGTCGTCTAACGGGTTTCACCGTGAGGTCCGCTGATGTGGGGCCTAAGCTAGGTTTGGCCATGCGTTCATGTTCGATACCGGCTCTTCTACTGGAGATATTATTGGACATTCGAAGACCGTCAACGCAGTTTCAAATCGTCGCCAACGTCCGTTCAGAGCTGCAACCGCTTCGGATGATGCTGCAATTGCCTTTCACCACGGTAAGGACAATTCTCCCTCCGATCCTGGGTTAGATCTGAGATTAAAACGACCCAGGTGTACCATTCAAGTATGCTTCGGTGAGCCCCATCTCAATATTAAGCTCGCAAGGCTAAGCCCTCATAATCGGCTTCTATAGTCCATCAGAACGCACACAAAGTTTGTGCAAGACGTAAGGTTTTCACCCTCTGGGGACCACCTCGCTAGCGTCGGCTCCGACGCCAAAATCTTCATCTACAACGGTACAGCCGGAGAGACCACTGCGGAGATCACCAACGATAGCCATACGGGCTCAATTGTGGGTGCCTGCGATGCCGGCTTCTGAGATTTGATGTTAACCAGCATTGGTCACTAGACAGCCTGCGGGTGGAGCCCCAACAATAAGACCTTAATGACTGTCTCTGCGGACTCCACTGTCAAACTTTGTGAGTGGATTGATATCAGCGGTTGAAAAGTTTGTTTCTCAAATGTTGAACTCAGGGGACGTGGAAACGAGCAAGTTGGTGACATCGTGGTCGCTCGGTCCAGGTGTTGATAATCAACAGGTTGGAGGTACATGGACAGAGGGTGACGAGATTGTTTCCTTGTCAATGTCCAGCGATCTCAACGTCTTCGACAAACGAGTATCAGAAAAACCATCCCGGATTATCCAGGTCGGATACATTCTCTGAGTTTCATGCTTCTGCCATAACGTTGTGTCTGCAGGCTCCTCAAAAGGCGGTAACAGCTGCCCTTTCAACTGGACCGGGAACTTTTTTGACTGGCACCGCTAGCGGACGGGTGCTTTCGTTCTCTGCTACTGGTCAAGCATATCACGTTGGCGGTGATGGCCACTCGAGTCTTGTGACGTCTCTCTCTTCTGGAAAGGACGGGAAGGTTTTCTCTGCGGGATTCGACGATCGCTTGAGGGAGATATATGGCCCAACCTTCACGTTAGTGGTACACTCAAGTGGCCCGTACCATGGTCTCACTTTGTTTTAGGCCAGCTTCGCTCTCAACAAAATCCCAACCGAAATCCATCGCAGTTGGGGGAGACGGATCGGTGTTTTTGGCAGAAATCAATGGATTGGAAGTGGTTCGGGATAATCAGAAGACCTTTGAACTCTCAACTTCCTTCGGTCCAAGCACAATCGATGTCCATGGTTCTTTGGTGGCCGTTGGAGGAGAGGTCGGTTGCTTCTACATTCGTACGCCTTACTACCCATTAATAACGGTAACACGAAGGATGCAAAAGTCAGGCTATACGACTGGGACGGCAAGTCACTGAAGGAGACCGGACTGTTAGAAGGCAACAGGGGTCCAATAAGTGCTACACGGTTCTCACCTGACGGGACGATGGTGGTCTCAGGCGATGTGAGTTGTGTGAATTGCTTTCGCTTTACGGGAGGTTGACCCGACCCAGTCGAGCGGAAAACTGTTCCTGTTTGGCGTGAAGGAGAAAAATGTGAGACTTATTACACAGGGCCGGGAAGGCGACAGCTGACTGTACTCGACTTTAACAGCTAATTACCTCAAGATGGGCATTCCATTCCGCGAGAGTCAACTCAATCCAATGGACTTCCGACAGCAGACACTGCGCTACTGGATCGCTTGATACCGACGTGTATGTCTGGAGTGTGGAGAAGCCGATGAAGAAGATCGCAATCAAGAATGCTGGTCTGGGAGGGGTTAACGCTGTATTTTGGCTGGAAGAAGACGGAAAGAAGGGGAAACTTGCGAGCACCGGCGCGGATGCCTGTGTGAGAGTATGGGATGTGGTATTCCACGTCTGAGGATGAGTTGTATGTAAACACCTAACAAGATAGTCGGACATGCATTTCGACAACAGGCGGGAGCAGACCAATGATAGCCACTAGTCATCCCCGACCGCTGACTAAGCAGCGCTCGACCACCCTCAGTCCACCCAAGCCAAGGTCGACCTTCTCTTCAGCTCAGGTCACAACCACGACCATCTCCTCCTTCATTCATCGTGGCCCTCACAATGTCAGCGACGGTTCTGCCAACCCCGGCCACCGAAACTCGTGTGCACCGTACGGACGTTATAGATGTCGACCTCCTCGAGGACGACGAAATCCAGTTTGTCTCATCGTCGACGCGACACCCCCGCTCGCGGTCAACCGACATTATCGACGTCGACAGCCTCCCAGAAAGCATTGCTGGTCCCTCAAGTGCGTATTTTTTCATCCGATTTTAGGGTCCACCTTTGATTCGGTATTCTTGTCCAGATCTTTCACGTTATAGGTCACCTCCCCTGCGACAACGCTCAAGACCATCTCCCATCCCACCTGTACCACCGCTGCCCCCCCGTTATAGACGGCATCGGCCCACATTCCACCATTCCCCAAGCCAGATTCCCACGCCCCCATCTGGCATCGTCCTTGCCAACCCCCAGCCGTTCGCGTTCGAAGAAAGGCTTCTCGGTCGGTCGAGGCACCACACACCAACAAACGAAGATGCACCCGAACCATCTGTACCCTCGCATCATCTCCCTATCATGGGTTTTGGCGGTGCCCTCATAGCCACCCACAACGAGCACCAGGCCAGTCACCATCCACACCGCCACTCGCGACGCAACTCCCGGGCCATGCGCTTACTCTCCAACTCGGTTTTTAGTCCAATGCCTGGGTTTTCCGGGGAGGATCAAGACCATTTCTTTGACGAAGGACCTGATGGGAGCATCCCGGCCCTTCCAGATTTCTTCCCACCACTTTTCGCCGCTTACAACCGACTCGGGCGGTTCTCCGAATCAACGCCATCCACACCGAAAAGCACACCAGAGTACAAACGCACGTTCACTCACCCGCCAAAGGTTACCCCAGGGTTTACGCATGATCTAGCATCATCTGGTGACGCCGAGGATTTGACTTCGGCCGGCACAAGTTCTGGTCCATCTTCATCCACGGTGGACACAGTCCTGGTTTGTGCTAAGTGCCTGGATCCATTGGTAATGGGAAACGTGCCGGACGATAAACGGCTCTGGGGACTCCGATGTGGTCACATCCTTGACGGGAAATGTGTGAGGGAATTGATGAGACCAGCTGATGTTCAAGAAGACGGCGACGCCAATCCCCCGACGGAAAGCACTGTAAAGGGGAAGAAAAAGGTGGCTGAGGAACCGGAGCAGCAGGATCCTGTGCCACCTGAGAGTGGTGGAGGGTCCTTGATAGTCACCTTACGGCGGCTACGATCCGGTACGGTTATGTCTGCCCCTGCTTCCCGATCCAAGGGCAAACAGAAGCAGAAGACCCAAGGGGCTCAGGAACCCAAGGTTGAACGGGTGCATGAGTGGTCTTGTCCTGTGTCCGGGTGCGGGAGGACCCACAAGACTAACCTCATCTCTGGTGCTTGGAAACCGGATCAGTCTGAAGGTGCTATACTGATGTATGTGTGATTTTGGTGTGTACCCTCCGTTCTTCCCCGTTTGCTATGTATGCTGATATCCTCGAACTTGGATGTATGCAGTGTTTCGCCCCCCACTTGTATCTTCCAGTGTTTTCCAGTGTCTCAGCATCTCTTGCTCTCACTCTCCATTCTCACCATGCAAAATACAATGCTTTCGTCTCACCACGAGGTTTGTGAGAAGGTAAACCGTGCAGAGTGAATCGGATTAGACATTGAGGCCCGTAACCTTTCAACCATGATCAATCCCATGCACTCCCGCCTGACCCAACTTTCCGTGATTTCTTGAGTTGGCTCCGTTTGTCTTTTTCCACCCTGCGCCTCGCATTCTCCGCCCGTTGGAGATCCTGGACTTTCTTCACCTGCGCTGCGGAAGGTTCGTTCTTTATGGCGACCGACGAAGCCGAGAGTACACACTGGTGCAACTGTATGACAATATGAGGACCTCAAGCGGTGTTGGGTGCGGGAGTGCACAAACCTTGCGCAGACTCTCTTCCACGTTCTGAGCTTGTGATCGATGAACAGACGATGTGACGAGGAGTGAATTAGTTGACGCAACAAAGTACGGCTAGATACATATCTCAGAGGCCTCGAGCTGGACACAGATCCGATGGAAAAAAAGAACTGCTCACAGACTTGCGCAGCTCCTCGCGAGCCCATGGAGGCATCCATTTCGCGTCAATTTGACACCGCACTGTCGCTTTCGTGTTTACCTTGTTGACGTTCTGTGGAGCATCAGAGGTCAACGTTCAACGCCCGGGATATTACGGTGTATTAGGGGGTACACGCACCTGGCCGCCGGGTCCAGAACTTCGGGCAAAACTCAAGTCCACAAGGTTCCGGGGGACGGTCACATTCCTGAATGCGTGCAACCATTCACGAGCATCGGCCTTGTCTGCCTTGGTTTCCAGGCTGGACAGGGCAGGAGGAATAGGCAGTGTCAACCTCGGTGCGTTCGCATGAAATACACGAAAATGGAGGGCAGTTGGAGCACGCGATCGATTCAAGACATGATGGTAAGAAAGAGGAAACATAAAGTTCGTAGGCGGTGTCTGCAATAGATTACAATAGGACAGCAGATTTATACTACAGCAAAACGTAAAAACAGTGGACTCCCACATGATGAGAAGAGTTCAAGTCGCCATTTCAACGTCGCCGTCGACCACTGTTTGAGATGACGTGGTCACGGTGACCTCACGGTCCTTTCCGGAAGACTTCTGCTTCGAATCGTCGTTCATAAACGAATCCAATTCTTTGTCCAGTTCTTCCGCCGTCTTGGCTTTTTTGCGGTCTGGGCGGGGTGGCCTCGCGCCTCTGGCGCGGATTGGTCCTCCACCTTGCGTTTTACGCCTGAAAAGGAGTGTAAGGAATCAGATTTATGAACCTAATGACTGTGTTACTCACGAGGCGGGTGATTCTGGGGTCTTCTTCGACTCTCCGAGCCTCTCCAACAAGGGAGGTTTTGAAATCCTATCAATCAGTGACGTCGGTGCGCTCACAGCACGACGCTTGGGCTTTGTGGGGATTGGGGCATATTCTACCGTCATCATTTGACCTGTCGAGCGTTAGACGGTAACAGGAACCCGAGTGAGGTAGCATACGAACCATTCGCAGTTGCGCCGTTGAAGCGAGCAATCGCTTTGGAAGCCTCTTCTGGGGTCTCATACGTAACGAATGCGACTCCGGAGGAGCGTCCACTACGGTCGTACTTTAAAGGGGAACGAAATGCGAATCGAGGTCGGCAGGGTCTTTCATGGGACTTGTTCATTCGGATGGCTTCGTACCCTGATCAGAGGCTCGCGTACAAGCGTGCCGACGTTACCAAACACAGACTGGACACAGAGTGAGTAGTATTCAATAATGAGGAGACCGCCGCAAACCATCAAATCCTTCGGTGTCAGTTCGTAATGAAGGTTTGTGACCATAATACGGTTGTTTTCATCTTGGACCTGATTTGAAACTGGGGGCTTGTGAGGAGCAGGCGCGGCCTTTTCATGCAGGTCGTGCTGCCACGCGCCATCTACGGGTCGCGACGCAGGTCGCTGAAGAATCAATCAGTTGAAGCCGCCACTATGAGTGCTGGGCGCATAGCGTACTGAGTAGGGCTTCTTTGACCTGTCGAATGGTGCCATTAGGGAGAGACTCTTCGTTCAACGGGCAGAGCGAGGAGGGGGAGGAGGCGAAGTGATCTTCGGGATTTGCCGAGTTCACAGCCGACGATTCTAGTGACCAGCCAATCACAAAAAAAAAATGAAAAAACCACTTGGAAAAAAGGAATACCCCTCTGGAACGCTCTCGACTGGGCGGCGGTGAGCGGGAAATGAAGGGGGGCCCTCTGCCTCTCATCCACTTGACCCGTGGGAGGTACAGACGCCCCATCACGTGAGCAGACGCGGGTCGGCAAATCCCGAATCGGACAGGCTTCGCGTGTCTGACCTGAACCGTTGTTCGTTTATGATACTGACCACAAGCCCTGTTCATAGGCATTCCACAGTTACACGCTCACTCACACCGCTTACCCCCTTCCGATGACTTCGCGTAAATTTACAGTTTTTATTGACGATGTCTCGACTATAAAGCCCCAGCCAGCACCTAAGCCAACATCGACCAAGGCTCCGGAAGAGGAAGCTGGTCCTTCTTCACTCTCCGCGACTGAGAAAGAGAACCTTCATCCGCTGACCGGGGGTCGCCTCCGCTCTTCCAGCACTGTCGGGCTGAAACGCAAGTCTTCTGTCCTTGCCACCAAACTCCACATTCCACCCGAGACGAAGGGCTCCAAGAAAGCGCCGTCACTTGTGCCATCCAAGAAACGCAAAGTGACTTCCTCCTCCGACGGAGAGATCGAACAATCGCGCTCAAAGGCCCGTAGATTGAAACCTGCTGCCCGCGGAAGACGCTCTCCGGAATTGACAAGCATTGCTGAAGAGAAAGACGAACGTCTCGCTCGTAGATTGTCACAATCCGACGTCGACTCCCGCTGCTATGATTTGACCGTCAGCCCATTGGCTAATGTATCAGACGCCTTTGCGCAAATACCCCCCTCCTCTCCCAAGGACAGTAAGATGGCGGCCACCGCCAAGAGGGTATGTTGGATTTTCTTGACAATTTACACAAGGCGACCCTCACATCGCTATCACTTCACAGACCGGTTCTGTCGAACCAAAACTCCGAGATTATGTTCCCTCTCCTGCAGATGCAATCGCTACTGTCACCCCTTCCACCCCTGTCCGTCGGTCGACCCGCGGGACTTCTCTCCCTCCTCCAATATTGTCCACCCCAGAGAGGAAGCGGATTTACGCTTCCTTCACGTTTTCATCCCCGATCCGGGGATCTCCAGAACGCAAACGCAAACGGCTTGCTACTCCCACATTTGGGGACTTGCCGACGGCCTCCTAATCCCAGACTCACCCTTTGCGAATCCCCCATCCCGAACTACACCTCTATCCCATTGACCCCCAAATCAACCCCACGCGTCGTCTCACGTTCTCTCTGCGGACCCACCCAACGGTTTCGTTGTCACGAATTAGACCACAAGGATGGTTTCTCATTTGCGTACACAGATTTATTTTCATCCTCGGTTCCCATTCTTGTATCTCTTCAGCGATCCTTGGTACAATCTACCGCGCACTTTTGCATAGGTTGCTACATTTCTCATGTTTGCTCTTCGGGAACCTTCATTTACAGACACCGTATATACAATACCCACTCCCGATCTCGTTGCTCCCAGTGATCGCGTTGTAAATACACATTTTTGCCGTGGTTCTGCAAACACTCCTTGTGCAGGTAGACACCGTCCCTTCCCAACAAGACCCGGTGGGTACCAATTTAAGCAGGGTATGATCTACAATGATCAGCGCGAAACGTTTACGGTTTAGCCCAGGTCGATAGAATTCATGATAATTATTTCCCACGAGCTTAACGTATCTTCCCCTGGAATAAGTTGCGTTCATAATTCCTCCACATCTCGATATTCGCCATCTTGGCGCGTTGTCATGTCGGCTTTGTGTCCAAATGCGGAAAATCCGTGCCCGCTTGTACGCCGTGCATGCAGCTCACCTCAGTCTCAGGTTGTATAACCCACACATTTCATCTCCAGGACTGAATTGCCGCCGATACAGGAACTGCGACTCCTTTTTCGCCACGTTCTCTGACGCTCCTGACCGCTCTATTCTGTTCGGTGAAACATCAGAAGAGGTAGGCAAAGAGACGACACCTCCATGAAGTGCGCAGGCTGCGTCCTTGTGGTTTTCATGACCAACCTGCTATATCTATACAGGTCTGGGGACCGCTATCTGCCTACCTACAACCTATTTTCACCAGATCTTGGCTCCTCACCGTTCCGTCTGAGATGGCGGCTGAGAAATCCCCCTCCCCTAGGTCGTTCGGGGTACGGGCAATGGTCAGGCGATTCAAGAATCGAGTCTCTCGAATCCTTCATCGGCTTGGGACGCCTACCTGTACGCACCCTCAGGCTGACAAACCTGTCATTGTCGAGGTCCCCAAGCCCGGACCCGTTCCTGTCCTTACCACAGACATCACCAGAGAGGCTGCCCCCGCACCCGATACTATCATTATTCCAGATCTCGTCTCCCACTGTGACTTCAGTATCCACTGCAATCCCAAGGTTGAGACCGCCGTCGAGGAGTCTAAAACGTGGCTATTTGAGCATGGCCACCTCGGAGAGAAGCGCAAGAATGCCTTCCGAGGACTCAAGGCAGGAGGTAGGGTACTCGACTCAGTCTCCTACCACTATCACTCGCTGACCCGCTTTTCTCAGAGCTTACGTCTATGTGTTATCCCTATGCAGAGTTCGATCAACTCAGAGTCTGCTGCGACTTTATGAACTATTTATTCCACCTGGACGACCTTTCCGACGATATGACCCATCTGGGTACTCGCAGGGTCGCAGACGATGTTATGAACACCCTATACTGTCCCAACACCTATGAGAGCAGCACTCGCGTTTCCACTCTTACCCGAGAGTGAGCTGCCCGTCCCTCTTCTCCCGCCTCGGACGGCAAACTGACTGCAATCTTGCATAGCTACTGGAAGCGTTTGATAAAGGAGGGCAGCCCCGGCGCCCAGCAACGTTTCATGTCCACGATGGATCTTTTCTTTCAAGCTATCACGATACAGGCGAAGGATCGGAGGGACGGAATTATCTCTGAACTCGATTCCTACATCGCGGTCCGCCGAGATACGAGCGGATGCAAACCGTGCTGGGCCCTTATCGAGTACGCGAACGACCTCGATATCCCAAACGAAGTCATGGAGCACCCCGTTGTGGAGGCTCTCGGGGAAGCCGCCAACGACCTCGTAACGTGGTCCAACGTAAGTCCGTCCCGCCAGATGATGATCGCTCCCACCAGCGCTCACGTAACGAACTCAATGACAGGACATCTTCTCCTACAATCGCGAACAAGCCAAGGGCGACACGCACAACATGATTGTAATCCTAATGAAGCACCGCGGTCTGGATCTTCAGTCCTCTGTGGACTACGTCGGCGACATGTGCAAGAGCGCGATCGATCGATTCATTGCCGAACGAGAATGCCTCCCGAGTTGGGGTCCGGAGATAGACGAACAGGTCAGGATCTACGTTGATGGCCTCGCTGATTGGATCGTGGGCAGCCTGCATTGGTCATTTGACTCGGAACGATACTTCGGAAAGCTCGGCCCTCAGGTGAAGACCACGAGGAAAGTCACGTTGTACCCTCGTGCGGCTTAAGCTGCACTACTTATCTGATCATGCACCCCACATGTCTGTATGTGTGTTTTTTTTTTAAATTCGCGTCTTCTCCTTCCATTCGAGTTAGACTTCTATTATTGACTTGCGTTAATGGGCGCGCGTTCTACCGTATCGTTGAATTGTTTGTCCTTCGCTGTCGGGTTTCCGTTCTTCTCGGACTCATATCTCCCTTCTCACTATTATCTTATTTGTATACCTGTATACCCTGTAACCATAACATTCTATAATTCCCCTTATCTTACGTGTGGTTATGTATTAGATAAAATAATTAGTGGCTGTCCGTAAGAATATATAAATATGTCATCCGCCCCGGAAGAGTGCCATTCGCTAGGTTTCAATGCTCCTGATCAACACCCGAGAACTTCCGCATAATGTACACCACAATGAAACTGGAGAAACTGGAGAACCAAGCGTCGAGGTAGCGCTAGCACATAGTGGGGTTGAAGCGGGTGAGGTTGCAGAGTCCTTTCTGACCCTCATAATTCGAAAGGTTGGCTGAGTTTCGGACAAGACGGCTGCAACTCCGCGATTCCAGATGCGGTTCGAAGACCCGACTCGGCGGACGGGATTCTGATTGTTCCCTTATCAGTACGCGGATATTTGCGTGCACGTTCTATTGTCTTACGGGCAGTCACTCCATGTCGTGATTCTGTAAATTACGAAGTCGAGCCGAACCCACTCCACTCCTCATATTGTTTCTTGCTGCGCTTCTTGGCCTTCTTCAATAGGTCAGCTCCAGCGGATGCCCTCTTGACGCCAAGCATGATTTCGTGGCCTGGCCGCCGCGACGAATGTTGTCATTAAACACAGGTCTGATTTCCATTAAGACAAAGCGGTTGACTCACTTTGACCAGCCAGCAGCTCGTGCACGATAGGGTTGCTCCCAGAAGTTATGTACCGCTGTGAGACCCCTTGCGCAAGCAACGGCTGTGACAAAAGCTGTTTCAGTTGCAGCTTCTGATCTTTAATCTTCGCGTTGGCGGCTTTTTGCTGACGTTTCGTCGGTCCGTCCGGCCTCGCTTCCGAATCACTGTGTGCTCGGCGTTGTTCAAACACTGGATGACAGGCAAGACAAAAGGCGTGCACACCTGTCGGCGAAATCTGAATCGAGTTCGATCTCCATTGCGTCGGCGGTTTCCTTGAACCAATTCTTTTCGTGCTTCTGTTTATTGGCCTTGTGTTGGGCGACATCTATCTGCCTCGCGAGCTGGACACGAGCTTTTAGTTTGTCGAGCATGTATAATTCAATGTTCATCTGCGGTATATCGCCTCCCTCTATACACAGGCCTCGGTGTCAATTCCAAGTTGTATGAACAGGAGTCTCGGAACGCACCGCGACCAAGGCTGGTTAGGAGGGCTCTTAACACCTTGCGTTCGTCCGGTGCACACATTATTAAACTGAATCCTTGCCTCATCGCACGCGCTGTCCTTCCATTCCTATGCACATACGTGTCGGCGGACCTGGGTATTTGATAATGTATGACGTGGTCGACGGATGGAATATCGAGACCCCTCGCCGCTATGTCTGTCGCCAACAGGATCGAGTTCTGTGTGGATTTAAAACGCTCGAGGTTTTTTAACCGTTGTTTTTGTTCCAGTTGTGAATGCAGAGGATACGTCTTGAGTTCCAGGAGCTCAAGAAGCGGTACCAGCCGCCGAATACCGTCAATAGACGAAAGGAAAACCAGAGACCGCCCAGGATACCGTAGAAGAAAGTAATACAAGTATGTGTCCTGTGGTATGGATTGTAAGCGCTGTTGAATCGGGAGATACAGAGGGCCCACTTTATCTGCGGAAAGGCATTCTATCTGACTCTCCTGTAATGAAGACACGACACCACCCTCAGGGCTGAGGTCTATTACCTCTGGTTCCGGGTCTCGGAAGTCGAGACGCTCCAAGAGGTCCTCTGCCAAACTTCAGTTACTGAATCTCTCGTCGTGACAGAACTCACCCAAAGTTGTCAGCGGCTTTGAAACTTTTCCGTTCTTACGGGGTTTTGCGCGCTTCTTGAGATTCCGCTGAAGGTCCTTGCTGAGGGTGGCGGAGAAGACAAAGGTTTGTAGAGTATCCTTGGTGGAGTCTGGTGCCGGGTCATTCTCCAATGCGGGGTCGTGTTGGTCTTCGCTACAACGCTGTCATCTGGGGCAGTTAAAATACGAAGCAAAAACACTAACTGGTATTGCCTTAATGTGAGGCGTAGAATATTTTCAAGCTCGGCGAAGTGTCCAGTCTCGATCATCCTGTCTGCCTCGTCCAGAACAAGGAAATCAAGAGATTTTATATCGTTTGCTAGCCCGCCTTCCTGCGGTCAAATCAGATCAGAAGATGTTCACAGAAAGTTGGATGTTGCATACTTCCTGCATAATATCCCAGAGCCGACCAGGTGTGGCAACCAACACATCTACCCCGCGAGACAGGATCCGTTTCTGTTTATGGGGCGACATCCCACCAACAATAGCTGCAACGCTTACGAGAGGAGGTGGTTTCGATGCTTTCGGATCGTTTGAGGCGAGGCGTTCCTCGGAGGTGTGAGCATCGTTCAAACAGGCGTTCAAGTGGGACGATATCTGGAGCGCAAGTTCTCGAGTGGGGGCTAGGATCAATGCGCGCACTGGCCTACGGGTTTTCGACATTGGGTACTTCCTTCGTGAGAGGAGCTTATGTAGGATCGGTAATCCGTACGCCAGAGTTTTTCCCGATCCCTATGCCAATGTAGGTGTTTGAAGGAAGTAGGTGGGGGCGGGTACGCACCGTTTCTGCAACACCCACGACATCTCTCCCCCGCAAGGCAGGAGGGAGGGCTTTCGATTGAATAGGCGTAGGTTTCGTGAAGGATTGGTGGTGGAGGGCCCGTAAAAGTTGATCATGAAGTTGGAAAATATCCCATTCGGGCAGCATCCCACGCGTCGAAAAATTCGGGGGAGCACATTCCTCCATGTCCTCATCAGACGTGTCGGGAACGTCAGATACGTCAGTGGTCTTGTCATCTTCTGGCAGACGAGAGGAGGATGTAGGTATCTGAGGCGTATCTAATCTCTGGATATCACTTAGGGTGAGCGTTAGCCTTACACCAAGGACGACGCACCCTGAATGTGGCAACTTTCCCTTCGGGTGTCTCTTCATAAACGACCTGGACATTATCGACTTCTTCCAATTCGAGTATGCCATCATCTGTATCTCCGAAGCCGCCCGTACGCGAGAGTGTTTTCCACGGGAGGGCGTCGACGGTTGCAAAGGGTCCGGGAATAGTCTTCGCCTTGTTACGGGCCTTGGTCGGATGATTGAGTGCGGGGCGGACCTTGCGTTTGAGAGAGGAAACCATTTTGAAGCTCGGGGCGGACCGAGGCGGACTCGTGCAAAGTTGTTGCCATTCATCTGCGATCGTTGGTGAAAACGGCCCGCGTTTCCCACGATCACTCATCCTCCACCGAGATCGGCCAATTCCGGCGACTCACCCGGGGGGGAGGGGAGGTGAAGATGCGAAACGACACTGAATCAATAATGGAAGACGACATGGTGAACACAGGGACGGGGATGAGGGGTGCTTGCCCAAGCGAAGGGGCGTCCAGATTCGACTGAATTCAATATAAAGTCCCGCCCCGTGATGAGGGTCTTTGCATTTAGAGTAAATTGTTTGGCCGGGTGATGAAATTCTACCGTTCAAAGTTTTTGCTCGATGTCTACAATTGGTTCTCATCCCATCCGCTACCCATTGTCCGACCAAGCAGTGGACAATAGATAGTTTCCGTTTTTGGACAAAGATGCGACCACGTGATCCCCGCACAATGGGTCCTCGCGCCGGTCGATCACCATTGTCCGAGAGTATGAAAAGCAACGGCGTGTGGCCGTTTTGTTTCCTTGTCCCTCCTCACTCTTCTCTCTCGAATCGTCTCTTGCTTCCGTATACCCGCTTTGCACCATGAGTAAGCCCCTTCCGGAGTCCCGTACATGGCCATCTCCAGCTCACTTGCTACTCCCAGATGATTTCCGTCGACCTGAGAGGAACGACCCTCAGACTACCGCCCACTACAACTCAAAGATCCTGCCATCCCTTCCAGAAGAAGAAGAACCATGCGAACAAAGAAGCGAGGTCTTCTGCTCAGACATTTCGTTCGAAGAATCTCTCTTCTCTTCCCCACCACGCCCTGCCCCTCAACCACCTCAATGTTCCGCCCCGGGAGACATCAAGTTGCGCCTCGCAGGGAGGTCTTTTGACTTTCCCTGTCCCCCTCCTGAGAAGGAGCCTATGGTCTCATTAACACGAACCCGGGCTACCAGAGTCGTACCCATGCGCTTCCGCAGACGAACCCACTCCCCTGCCCCGTCCATCTCAAGTGCTGTCTCTTCATCCTCCAGCGATGACACCGTCAGCCAGCCACCACTCACCCCAAGTACCTCCGACGATGAACACGTCCCTCCATCCCTCTCCGTCACCCCTCCAAATTCGAAGAGGCTGTCTGTTTTTTTCGCCAAGTCTATGCTACCTCTGAGCCCTAAAATCGCTACGCTAGAGGAACTGCCAGAAGAGGACGGAGAGGATGTTGAATGGCTCACGCAGGAAATGCAGGACTTTGTGACCCTCCCATCTCCTCCCATCACTTCCGAAGCGATCTTGTCTTCCCGGCCAGAGTCATTCTTACCATCCCTCCGAATGTCCGGTTCGTTCAAGGGGCTCGCTCCCCCAGACCTTGGTCCCAGCGCTCAGCTCGACCCAACCTTCCACTTCTGCCAAAAGAAGTCCCGTTCGTTCGTCATCCCATCGCGTCCTCCACCCCCTCCTCCGATTCAGATCTCCCCCGCATCTCCCCTCGCCAACGTTTTTGCTGTCTCATCCCCCTGCCTCTCTACCACTACCATCCCGCCTACACCAATCTCGAGTCGACCACCTCCTCGCTCTTCCATCCCTTGCGATGTGGATGAGCTGATGCAGATGGATATGGACGACTTCGACCTCCTCGAAGACGAGTTGGTTGAGGCCCGCGACCCTTACCCCGATTCACCTTTCAGTTCCATACTCAATGCATACCAGCATTCGCCTCATGCTTCCGTCGGATTCAGCACGGACGACCTGCCAGATACCCCTTCCAGCCTCGCGTTCTCCGACGAGTCGCATCATCGCGACCGCCTTCAATCCCCATTGCGCCGCAGCAGTTCTTCAATCTCAACTTCATCTTCTGTTACCAGGCGGTTACGTTCCAAGTGGTCTACTTCCACCCTCGGATCTGTGTATAACGATCATTCTCAGTCCACTTCCTGGATGTCCAAGTTTTCATTCATGAAGGTTTCCAACAAGGAGAAGGCTGTGCCTTCCATTCCTACTCTTCCCTCGTTTCCCAAGTCCGCAAAGAAAGAGAAGCGTCGAAAATTCACTGGAGCTGATATCGTCGTTCGTCATAGTTACGAATCGGACGCCGCTCAGGTCGGAAGACGGGATAGCAGGAGCTCTAGGAACAGCTCAGAGAGCACCGAGGGCAGCCCTTCTCCTGGATTGAGGAGGAAGCCTATCCCCGTCGAGATCTTTATGAAACAGTGAAAATTCTCTCGACTCATTTCTTATGCATCGACTCGATAATGGCCTTTCACTAATGGTTTGTTACCCCCTTCACGCCTGCTGTATCTCTATTATCATCGTCTCCATTTACTAATCCCCCCGGGATTTGCATACATCTAACCCTTCGACCCATTCTTGTACATTCTTCTTCCACTCTTTTGTTGCCTACTTTGTGGGTTACACCCCCTCCAAACGGCGCACTTTTATCCCTTTTGATTGGATGATTTCTTGGCCCGTTGCCTTCTCAAACATTCTCTGACCTCCATACAAGCTAGATAATTATCACCCATATGTATTCACACCCGTTGTTTCTGTAGTTTCGTCATTTTATCACAATGGCAAGAGATGCGTTCCAAAGAATTTTCCGTGGCGGCTTTTAGTTGACCCGGTTCATTCGTCGTGAACAGCCTCGTACAGCAACGCTTTGACCGCCTCCGACCTCGGCTCTATGGCGCATTTGAACGGCTTCGGGTAACTGCACATGGGGGTCAGATGAGTACGCAAGGCCGCTATGGAGTCTCTTCCTCACGGACCAAATGAAACCGTCGAAGTCGACCACGGGCTCGACCTCCACATCATTCTCGCCTTTCGCCTTCTTGATCTCAAAACAATAGAGGATCGTAGCGATGGCAATCCAAATGGAGTTGTCGGCGAAATAGCGGCCCGGGCAAATTCTGCACACAAAAAGTAAGCGTCAGCGTCAGGAAAGTTTGATGAGCGTTGGCGAGAGGGTGGATAGGTTTATTGTCGAAAACGTGGAGGGTGTGCGGACCTTCTTCCAAACCCAAAAGCGACGCTGTCGGCACCGGATTTCTTGAGGTTTCCTTCCTCATCGAGGAAATTTTCAGGAGCAAATGTATCTGGAGAAGGATAAAGATCAGGGTCTCTCGTCATCGTCCTTTTGTAATTAACATAGCCATCAGGGACCTCATTTCGCGGAATCATTTAACGGACGGACTGACCAGATATTTGCCCAGACAACGAGCCCTTTGGGCAGAGTATATCCCCTGTAGCTGTCGTCGCTGGTTAGACGATGGGCAAGCCCTGTGAATGCTTCATTTCAGGGCCCCGTTTTGATAACAACGGAATGCAATGCCTGCAAACCGAGTGGAACTGCAGGATTCCATCTCAAGACTTCTTTGACCATCGCGTTGAGGTATGGTATTTTCGGCCGGTCGGCGAAACACGGCAGTCGTTCAAAACCGGAGCCAAGCACCTTGCTGAGTTCAGTCTGTGCCCGCGCCTGCACACGAGGGTACAGAGCCATCGCCAGCACAAACGCAGAGAGGGAGGAAGGGGTCTGGAATGCTTCACATCAACCACGGAGGCGCTGTCACTAATGAAGAATCGTACAGTGTCGATCCCACCTGCTGATTGTCAGAGCACCCATAAGCCTCGGCGCTAGAGGACTCACCTGTATATAGAGAGGCTCCAGCAGCTTTGATGAACTCCTCCTTTTCTGGCTTCCCTCTCGTTTCGAGATTCAGGGAGATAAATGATCTTGAGGCTTGGCCGGTGTCCTGTTAGTAGCCAGAGTCAGATATAGAAAGCGGCCGCGGTCAACTTAGCTTTCCATCTGTTCCCTGGCGAAATTAAACGGGACCTCGTAGAGTTTTTCCCGGTCTTCGAACATTTCTTTTGCTATTTTCTTGAATCCGCCCCCTGGAAACCACTCGGGAACGTACCTCACTAACCATCGGTCAATTTTCCAGGTAACGCAGAGGAAAACCAAATCACAAAACGGGAAGTTATCCACCATGAACGCGTTCGGCTCTGACACCAGTGTGAATCCCTTCATGGCCTGCTCCGCTAGTTCCAACATCGGGTCGTCGTCTGTTGTGACTTGATAGCCATAGGCCAATAGCAATATGACAGAACCTGCAGTCCTAGACGTGTTTTTAATGGTTGCGGAGTTCCCCGTGGGCCTGAAACTGAGGTCTCGCCTGATGAAATGCTTCATGAAATCCTCTGGTGTATGCAGCAACCTGCAGGCGAGTCGTCTGGATTCCTTCTCTTGCAGGTCCAGAACCCGCGGATCATTGGATCCTTTTGGACCTATGTACTGGGCAAAAAGCTTCCGAAATTCCCTGAAGCGAGGGTTGTGTGGGCCGGGGGTATAGCCTAGCCCACGACCCCAGCCCACGCTGTTGGGGATTAGGCTTGCTTTAAGCGGGGCACGAGAATGGAAGGCGCACATTTGACCCCCCATGACAGAGACGGGACGATCGGAATAGATATTACCTAAATCTCTCGTCGATCCTCCTGGCGTGGAAGGGTGGTCGTCGCAGAGGCTTACCGCGGTCTCTGAGGAGGTCGTTGGCTGCTGCGATCGAACCGACGATCAAGGTTGGCTGACCTCGAATGTTGATATATACGAGATCGCCTTGGGGGCGGTTTCGGTGAGGCAGATCTGGAGGACAAGGGCACGACATACCGTATTCCTTTGTCCACTCGTCGAATTTCAGCCACTGTTTGCGTGCTGGGATCTGATACGAGTTTCCCAACACCGGCAGTCCTTTCGGACCAGGTGGAAGAGCTAGACGACGCGACGCAATCCAACGATAGGCGACATAGCAGAACAAAACAGACACAACAAAGTCTGAGATGTTCCAAGAACGGTAGAACTCGGTCATCGAAGAGCTTGGTGGGCTGAGAGGCAGATCAGCGCGCACTGTCGACCGTACATACGAGTAGGATAGAGCTCGGTAGCAATAATATTGGAGGTTTGTTGGAAATGATCCCGGGCCATCATTCAAA
>Ga0307515_10001739_pt1 | contig 48490 bp, 11 predicted proteins | sample 17_EM_MG_FD_194513 | JGI IMG/M metagenome (GOLD analysis project Ga0307515, IMG submission 194513) | Populus trichocarpa ectomycorrhiza microbial communities from riparian zone in the Pacific Northwest, United States - 17_EM | ecosystem: Host-associated > Plants > Roots > Unclassified | place... | reverse complement strand
TTTCTAGCATTTAGCAGCTAAATGCTAATACTTAATTATAAATGCAGCATTTGGCGGCTAAATGCTAGTACTTAGTAATAAATGCAGCTAAATGCTAATACTTAATTATAAATGCGGCATTTGGCGCTAAATGCTAGTACTTAGTAATAAATGCCGCATTTAGCTGCTAAATGCTAGAAAATGCTAGAAATGCTAGAAAATGCTAAAATAGCAGAAAAGTAAAATTAGATGCTGGTAAATTTTTTCCTAACGTATACAGTACTAAAGCGGTCGGTAAAGGTTACGGACCCCCTACTACTTACAAACGGAACTAACCCTATATTTAATAATTAGAAGCTTTAATTACAGGATAAGCTTAAAGTTAATACAGACTACTTCCCTAACGCCTAAGCCAGAATGGCCTACGTCTTTAGCCGTACTGGTGGAGACGCCTAGACGTATTTACGCCCGCGATATACTAAAGACTTAGCAGACCCCTTTATCTCTAAAGAAGAAATAATTAAATACTTATCTTCTATTTATAAAGACCCTTTTAAAGTATAGAACGCTTGCCTTAGCTATAAAAGCCTAAATATAAAAACAATAAAGACCTTTTTGGCCTTCTAAACCCACTTTCTATACCTAGTAGGATAGGCCTAGATCCCCTAGGAAGACCTACTACTAAACCTCTTTAATAAGCTTACCCTAGACCTATAGCAGGCCGTATTACTAGCTTATACTATAGTATAGACGTTAAAGGAACTTATGGACTATTGCCTAGCTATTAACTAAGGCCTTTATTAAATTAAGGCACGCGCTAATTAGCTAAAAACTAGAAACCTTGCAAACTAGGCTATAAGTACTGCGAGTACGGCCTATAGTGCCCTAGTATAATCGGCAACTCCTATAGTTAACCCAGCAGCTAGCTGCGCAGCTACCCCTACTGCGGGCCTAGTGTATACCTAGCCTATATATAGCGACCCCTATATATAGGCCCTTAACGATTAAGGAGCTTGCTTCTTATGCGGTTAAATAGGCCACCCTATAAGAAACTGCCTAATAAAGGCAAAGATAAATAAGGTCCTGTTAATTTAGGAGGATAGTGCAGAGCCGGAAAAAGAGGAACCCTAGAGGAAGACTCCTCTCTAGGGTTAAAAGGGATTAATATATTACATATTAATCTAGGTTAGCTAGTTAATAGTAAAAGCTACACTATCCCTTATACTTTATTTTGTAATAAATATTAAGTTTTAACCTCTGCTTTAGCTAACTTAAAAGTAAATGCCTTTACCTTAATTAATATAAAGTGTGTTATAAAACTAGCTAACTTTTTAAATATACCCCTTAAAGAACTGCCTAAACTAATCCCTATTTACGGTTATAACGGACGGATAGGGCCACCTATTATAACTATCTTGCGGATTTACCTTTGCGTTAATAGATGAAGGCAATATAACGTCCCCTTCCTTATTATGGACCTTAGAAGCTATAATATAATCTTAAGAAGAAAATAGCTAGCCTATTTAGGCTTATAGCTTAATATACAGAATAGGCAGCTTATCTAGCCTAAAACTATACCCTTAACGCCTTCCTTTATAAAAGAGATTAGTATTATAATAAAAAACCTTATATAGCCGTAGATAGACACCGTTTACTAGGCTAATGTGACGCGTAGGGACTAGGATTTTAAGAAGAATATATAGCTTAATCCGCAACGGATCTATATATTACGCCGCCCCTAGACTGCCTATATTATACCACCCGCACTAAAGACTTAGGAAGTCGGTAGTGGCCTAGCTAAGTCCTAAATAGAGAACTTAGGCCCTACGCAGCTATAAAGGAAGGCTAGGGATATTAGACGATATACTAAACTAATAGACCGGAAGGACAACTTATAGAAAATGGAATATAAGCTAAGGAAAACTATAAACCCTATACCGCAAAATACGGCCTAATAAATATCCGTAAAGAAGCCCACGGACCTCCTACCAGTTAATATCTGCTATATTGGCGCTATAGGATTCTACTAGAACCTAGTTTAGCCTAATACCGTTGCCTTTATAACTAGCTTATACGAAATTAATTAAATAATTAAAGAGAAAAAAGCCCTAGCCTAAGAGAAAGGCGAGCTTATGGATAAGGAGCTAGTAGAATAGAAACTACCCTATTAATACTAAAAATTTAAAGATATCTTCTCTAAAGCAGCGTCTAATATACTCCCGCCTTACTAACCGTACAACTATAAGATTAAAATTAAGCCGGATAAGGTGGTTACTCTTAGCTATAGCCCCCTCTAACAGCAATTTACTACCAAATTATAGGCCATAAAGCAGTATCTTATTAATAACCTAGATAAGGGCTTTATTAAGCCTAGTTAAGCCCCTTTTAACTTACCTATTCTCTTTACTAAAAAGCTAAATAGAGGACTTTATTTCTATATTAACTACCATAAGCTTAATAATTTAACCCTTAAAGACCGCTACCTATTGCCTTTACTTAATGAGACTTTGGCCTAAATAAGTAGAGCTAAAATCTTTATAATGCTTAATATCCGCTAGGCTTTTTACTAAATTAGGATAGACCCTAAATTAGAAGACCTTATTACGTTTTAGACCTGTTACGGAACGTATAAATATAAAGTACTACCTTTTAGACTGATTAACGGACTAGCCATATACTAACGATACATAAATAATATACTATTTGACTACCTCGACGACTTCTATATAGTATACCTAGATAATATTATAATCTACTTTAAAAATAAACTGGAATATAAAAAGCATGTCTATAAAGTCCTATAATAGCTTTAAAAAGCTGGCCTCTAAGCCAATATTAAGAAGTTAGAATTTAGTGTTAAGTATATAAAGTACCTAGGGTTTATTATTAGTATAAACGGAATTAAGGTAGACCTAAAAAAGATAACCGTAATTAACTAATGGGTACCCCTAAGGACCGTAAAGGGGGTGTAGTTATTTTTAGGGTTCTATAACTTTTACTAACGCTTTATTAAGAACTACACCAGAATTACCTGGCTACTAAGCCTACTTACCTACAAGGACCGGCCCTTTTACTTTAACACTATATGTAGGCAGGCCTTTAATAAGCTTAAGAAACGACTAGTCTCTACTCCCTTACTCGCCCACTTTAACCTAGAACGGCCCTTAATGCTAGAAACTAATGCCTTAGATAGTATTATAGCTGGCGTTTACTCCCAAAAGTAAATAGATAGAGAATGGCACCCTATTACTTATTATTTAAAGACTATAGTAGATGCTAAGCTAAACTACCCAATTCATAACAAAGAAATACTGGCTATTATCTCTAGCTTTTAGCACTGGTAAGTCTAACTAAAAGGCACCCCTAAGTCTATTTAGGTAGTTTCCGATTATAAGGCCTTAGAATATTTTATAATAATAAAGGCCCTTATAGCCCGATAGGCGCGCTAGGCGGACACCCTATCTTAGTTTAACTTCCTAATTATATATAGGCTAGGTACTACTAACCGTGCGGACGCTTTTATAAGGCGTAAATAGGATATAAATAACTAGATAGCCGTAAAGATCTTATTATGGACCTAAGCGCTACTATAACTAGAGCACCTTAACTTTTAGATATAAGCAGAACTAAATATAAACTCTTTAGATGCTGAGATATGCCCTATTAACTCTATGGAACTAAACCTTATTAATAAACTGCTGTAGGTAAACTGTATGGCCCCTTCTCTATAGGAGTACCGTAAAAAGGCAGAGAACGTTTCTAGCCTATAGTCCCTTAAAAGTAGACTGCTTAAGTACTGTAAACGGCTAGTGGTAGCAGAGGAATAGAACTTATAGACTTGGCTTATTACTAAAGCATATGCCTAGGTCTCTACGGCCTACCCTAGAAAAAATAAGACCTATAGGATTATTAGCGACCGCTACTACTAGCCCGGAATAATTATAGATATTAACCGCTATATATGGAACTGCAATAACTACTATAGGTTTATAATTCTATAAGATAAGACCCTAGGACTATTAAAACCCCTCCTAATACCTGACCGCCCCTAGTAATATATTTCTATAGACTTTTATAAGCTACCTCCAGACTATAACGGATATGATATAGTTATAATTCTGGTTAACTACTTCGGCAAACGCCTGTTCTTAATTCCCTATTATAAAAATATTGATGCTAAAGAGGCGGCCCAACTATATATCTACTACGTTTACTAAATTTATGGACCACTAGACACTATTATATCCGACTATAGGCTATAGTTTATATTAGCCTTTTGGAATAAGTTTACCTAAATTTTAGGTATTAAGCTAAAGCTTTCTACGGCATATTACCCCTAGATAGACAATTAAACGGAGATTATAAATTAATACTTAGACTAGAGACTCCGGCCTTTTATTAACTACTTCTAGGATAACTAGGCCAAACTATTGCCCTTAATAGACTACGCCTAAGCTACCCTACCCCATGACTCTACCGGATTTGCCCCTATTTAACTAGAAATGGGTTACCTACCCTATATAAGCTTTAACTGGGAAAGACTAGAAGGGCCCCAGACCGTACGCGAAAAACTATTTTATAAGGAAGCCTAGCAGTACGCTAAGCGCTTAGAAGAAGCTTAGAAAATAGCCTATATAAACCTAAAAAGGGCTTAAAAATTAATAAAATAGCAGGTAAATAAGTATAGGCGCGAGCCTAACTTTACTGTAGGTAATATGGTCTAGGTTATAATAAAAAACTAGAAAACAGAATGGCCTAGCCGTAAGTTAGATTATAAAATAGTAGGACCGTATAAGATTCTTAATAAAGTAGGCAACTTATATAAGGTTAAGCTCCCAGACTTAATTAAAGTTTACTCTATCTTCTTACTAAATAAGCTATGGAAAGCTATAAATAACCTACTGCCTAGATAAAAGAATAAACCTCCCCTACTAATTTAAGTTAATAATAATAATAAATGGGAAATTAAAGAAATACTAGCCTATAAACTTATAAAGGGAACGTTAAAGTATTATATTAGTTAGAAAGGATATAACCTAAACCCCACTTAGTACCCTATATGGAACTTTATAGGTAGCCCCTATAAGCTTTAGGAGTTTTATAGCCGTTACTCTAATAAACCTAAACTGCTAAAGTACCTAGACGAGTGGATAAAATGCTAGTATAATAAAGATAATAAGCTACTAGAAGAATATAAGGACAAAAACGCCCTAGAAATTTCTTAGTTATATAAGGTGTTAAGATATCTAGGAACTTTAACTAGCGGTTAAAGTTGTCTAATTAGTTAGATTCTCTTACTAAGACTTTTAGCGGCAAAGCCTAAGGGCAGGCTTTTTTGGAGGGGGGGGTAATATTACGGCACTAGCAGAACTTGGCAGAACTATATACTGGTAAGTTGCCACAGATTGCCGTATATTGCGGTTACGTGACGTAAAGATCTTATAAAACATTAAACGGCGCTACTCTTTTTCTCCTTTCCTTTCCCTAGCTTTAGATTCTCGTTTATAGACAATCCAATTATATAGGCTTGCGCGTCCCCTTTACCGTGCCCATGCCTCGATTGACTAAGTCGTTAATAGATAGGCTTATTCGGTCTTAATCTAAGCCTAGCACTTAGTACACGACGCCTTGGTGTAGGCAGCTATACTTTTTATTATAAGTGCCACGTATTATATACCTCTAAAATACTTAGTGGAAATAGCTATAAAGCTCTATACCTATAGGTTATATAGAAGTATGGTCTTCTAATAATATCGAATCATATATATTACCTTTATTAACCTTAGAAAACTTACTAATAATCCTTATAGGTCCTTAAGCAGTGTTCTAAGATAGATTATTATTAAATATAATATTGCTTTATAAGCTTATATCTATAAGTATAGAAAGTAAGTTTTAAAGGGGGTGTTTAATAAGAGTTATTAAATATAGGGCTTTTATTATCCAAGAGTTAATTCTGCTTACTATTACTTTTTAATTACTATCTTATTAATTTAGATCTAGCCACCTTTATATAACTATCCTCTATAGCTTTAAGCCATACCATATTAAAATAAATGCCGAAGCTAAAGCCCTATTGTATTATAAAGAAACCATATAAGTCCTTAATCTTATTTCTTTCTAAGGAATAAACTTCGCTATTTATAGCCTAATTTAGTTATATTTAGTTATATTCTAAGCTAGACGCTTAAAGTTAATACCTTTAAGTATACTCCTCTAACTAAGATAAACTGCATTTATTAGTAACGCGCTATTAACTTATTATTAAAGAACGGCTTATAATTCTTCTTTATATAAGCTTCTTTAATAAAAGAGTAAAAAACTTATAACGCTATTATGCGTACAACGGATTTAAAAGGAGTTCTTAGATCTTTCTCCGCTAGAAGCTATAAGTTCTATACTTAGAAAATAAGTCATCTTACATACGGTATTAATTATTATCTTTAATTTTTATCCTCTTAGTATGGATTTAGGAACGTCTTATAAAGGCCTATAATTCCTTTAGTTACTTTAGGCAGTCTAAGTATCGTTATATCTCTAACTCTACTAAAGCGTTTATATATTATTCCAACGCCAGCACTATATTCTTTAGCTATAAGTAGTATAATAGAGGTAATACTAACTATGCATATTTCTAGTCTCCCCTAAATTTAATAATTTTACTTATTTTCTTACCATTATACGTAGAGTATAGAATATTATCGGCTTAACTGCCCGTATAGGATGTATATTTATAACCCTTTTAACTAATAGATTATTTATCCCGTAGGGAACTTTTATATATAATTCCTTTAACTACTAGATCTTTAGTACTATTTTTAATTTTATCCTATATAGTATAAATAGCTAATAAATATAATAATCTACTAAATTTTAATGCTATATTAAAACTTGATTACCTAGATTTTATATCCTATTTTTTATAATATCCTATATGGAATAATTTAATAAAAAATCTTATAAAAACTGGAATTTGTGTTCCATTTTAAAAATATATTTATAAAAGATAATATTTTATACGGGATTTCTACTAAAATTCTCTTCTTATATTTAGCTTTTAAAACCCTTTTTTAACATCCTCCTATACGGGAAAAGTGGCTATAAAAATAATACTTTTATTATTTTCTATCCCGTACGGAACTTTATTTAAAACCATTTAAATTTACTAGCTTTTCTTTTCTTATTTTCTATACCATCCTATATAGATAGTATATCCGGAAAAATAATAAAGTTTTAGTTTCTTTATCTTATTTTTAGTATATAAGCGCAAAAGAAAATATCCCATATAGGATTTTTAGTAGAAATCCTTTTTATTTATAATTTCCGTACGCCGTTTTATTATAATTCCTATACGGATAAAAATACTAAATAATTTATTTTAAGCAAGCCAACTAATTCTATACGGACTTACTACCCTTAAACTTTTAAATTTAGATTTTTTTATACCCGTACGGACGAAAATACTAAGTAATTCTATTTAAGTAAGTCTGCTAATCCCATACGGATTAAGTACCCTTAAACTTTTAATTTTAGTTTTTTTAGTTCCTATATAGAACGGAGTCCTATATAACTTCTATTTACTAAAAAATACCTTCCCGTATAAATAAAATAGCCTTACCGCATTAAAAACTATAGGAATTTCTTCCGCGTAGGCTAAAACTATATAGCTACTAATTAAAACTTAGAAGTGATTTTAATTATTATATTATACGCGAGTAGATATAAGACATATAATTAAATAACTAAAAAGCTTCCTCTAATAGCTCTATACTATTAACTTGCCCCATAAGCAGATTAGTCTCTATTAGTATACTTATTACTAAAAGCTCTTATAATTTTAGCTATTATCTTTTCTACCTCTCCCATATAGTTAAGACTTTCATTTATAGTCTTTTCGAACTCTACAATTTAGCGAAAACTTTTAGCTATTATCTTTTTAAACTCTACTATTTGGCGAATCCAATCCTCTAAGGTATTAAGGTTGTGTTTTAAATACTTAGTTATAGCCTACGTCTTACTTATTTGTTTATTTTTATATTAGGGTTCTAGGATTAGTAGATATAGATTTTAATATTATACCTAGTAAGGTCTTCCACTTACTTATAAAGGTTATTAGATTTAGCCAAGTCGCTTTAAAATAGGTTTAATTTTATAGTATCTTATTAAAGCTAGTTAATTAGAGGTATATTAAAATAAAATCTTTTAATTTCGCTTATAGATGGGGAGTAAGGAGTAAAATCTTCGGCTTCCGGATTAAGTTTCATTGGCGTTATAGTAACGGTTATATTATTAAAATTCTAAGATTCCATTCCTAAAAAAAAGCTATTAGAATAATCCATTATAGAGAAAGAGTGTTTATAGTAAAGAAAGGATTAAAGACGTTAAAAGATTTAAAGACTAAAAGTAATCTAAGACTAATTATTAGGTAGTACTCTATAGACTCCTTTAAGATATTATATAACTCTTTACTACAAAAATAATTAAATTGCTTGCCCCTTACCTAGGCTAAATTATTATTTATATTTATAAACGCGCGCGGTTATAGGTGTAAAATATAAATTTATACTATGGCCTCCTAGTATATCCAGTAGTTAGCGTATTTTATTAACTTTTCCTTAAACTATAAAAACACTAAAACTTCTCCTATTAAAAGGCCGTATAAATATAGCTGCGCTAACTACTAGAGGTAACAGGATGCTATAAAGCTATTTTCTATTTTCTTTTTTCTCTAGCGTTTACTAAAATAATTTTAATAGATTTTAGTATCTAAAGCTAAGTAAAAATAATATAGGTAATGGGTTTTAACTAATACCCTAGATTTAACTAAAAGGAACATTAAAGCTTTACCTAAGTTATATCTATTATACCTAGATAAGCCTTAGTATAACACTGCCTTTTAAATATATGTTACTTTAATTTTAGCTAAACAATAAAAATAGAGGCGGTACGCTAGCTTAGTTAAAACTAGGGTGTTAGTAAAAACCCTATTAAATATAAATAATCTTAAATATTATTAAGTTTAAATATTATAAAATATAATGTTTTATATTTTATAAACTAAGTATATCTAAATTATCCCTTTTACTTAGCTAAGCTATCTTCTAATACGCGCTAAAGCTTAAAATACTCTAATAAAACAAGCTTAATAAATAGTAGTAGATAAAAGTAGTTAAGGTCATACTGTAATATATATAGGCGCTTTTGTAGTAAGTAGTCTATAAATATTAAGACTAGTATAATATACTAGTTTATCTAACTTTACGATTACTAGCTTCTTAGTATTAAAAAGCTCCTTTAAAAAGTTATTTAAAACTTTATATCCGCTCCACTTATCCGGCTATTTAAGACTAAAAACCCTATTCTTTGCCCTTTATTATTTAATAAAGTTAACTTTATAATATAACGGAACCTTATAGGAGATGCTATAATGGGTCCTGTTAATGGGTTAGGTGTATAGGTAATGCAAACAAAGTCAACAACGTAATAATAACTAGTGGAGTGGTTGCCTAATAGATTAACTCTAATTATATTTTAAGAATTACTATAAGGAAGGAACTATCTAGGTAAGGACTATAGTCCTTTAAATACACAACCGTACTCCTAAGAAATCCTCCTTATACGTGATGTATGTGTTATATATAAGGTATATAAATTCCCTTTATCCCTCTTGTTCCTTACATAGCACATTATATAACTCGCTTACTATTCCTTATTATATAGTTCTATCGGCTCTATCTTAGACTATACTTATATTAACTAACTAGCTTCTTTTAACTCCTCTTTAAGTAGTTATAGCATTATACTTAAAGCGTCCATAATACTATCTCCCTCCTTTTTATTTTTATCCTTAAAGATTCCTAATATCTCTAAGTTGTCTACTAGAGGTGTAATATCCGTCTAATTAATTTAGTTAATATTATTACTTATTATACCTAAAGTATCTTCTTCTTTATATGCGTAATGTTATACCCACACCATTACTGCTATATTATCGCTTAGTGAAATTATACTATCTCTATATTCTTATTATATGAAAAAGGAGTTAGTTTATATTACGTTGGCGAGCCCTTTCTTATAGCAACTTTCCTTTTATTTAGAGTGCACTAAGGCGAATGTTTAATTATCTTATAATATTCGTTTTACTTTTAACGCTAAGTATACGCGTCCTATAATTCTTAATAATTTCTAAGTTCCCTAAGTAATTTATTATAGGGTCTTATATTTAAACTGTCGCTATAAAGCTTAATAGTGACCTAGCGTAGGCCCTTACTAAGCTTAAGCGTTCTTAAGATGCGGAATAGAAGGCCTTAGATACTTATATTACAGCATCTACTTAGCTGCTTTGTCTTAAGAAGGTGTGTAAAAAGGTCTATTTTAAAGAGTGGAAACTTATAAAATAAGGTTTACAGGAACTTAGTAATAAGAGAACTGGTCCTCCCTCTAAGAAGGAAATAACTCTAAATAGCTTAGTAGCTATTCCTCCTGGGTCCCCCTTAAGTAACTTATTTTTTAACAATCCTTTTTTATTAATATTGCCCGACCTAATCTCTTCCGATACTCCTATACCTTTTCTATAATATTTTTAAAATTTTTTAATAGCTCCTAGGTAGTCTTATTATAGCCTATCTACTTAACCTTATACTATATTTTGTCGTCTATATCCTTATAACTAATAATCTTTAAAACTTACTATTTATCTTCTTCTTATCCTCTATATATATCTGCCTTATAAACTAGTAGCTTAACGTTCCCGTATACTAGCTCTAGTATTACGATATATTATATAGGGTAAATCTTTATTTTGGCTAGTAGGTTTAACTTAAATATAACTAATAAAATTCTTTACGTAATTTTAAAAGGTCCTAGTCTAATATAGTCTAACTTTTTACTTAGTTGTTAACTCTTAAAAATTTTATGTAGTAGCTATACTTTATCTCCCTCCTTAAGATCTGGTCCCTTAGATCTCTTAGCATTATAGTACCTTTTTATTCTCTATTATACTATCTTAGCTATTTCTATAAGGTTTATATAAAGATTTATTAAAGTCTCTATTCTTTACTTAGCTGTACTACTTATTTTCTTTACTTAACGTAGTAATAACGATATTCTTAGCTTATACCCGTAATTTGCCTTAAATAGTAATATACCCATTCCTTCCTATAGTATTGCATTATATATAAACTATATAACTAGTAATAACAATACCTAATTATTCTGTGCGTGATTAATATAATATTTTAGATACTATTCTAGTATCTAATTTAATCTTTCCGTTTAACCGTCTATCTATAGATAATATACGGTAAAAGTTACTGCTCTAACTCCTTGTTCCGCTAAGAATACCTCCTAAAATACTGCTATAAATCTTAGATCTTTGTCTAATATAATTTTACTTAATGCTCTATATCTTATAAACACTTCTTTAATATAGATTCTAGTGATATCTTCCACTAAGATTTCTTCTGTATATGCTATAAAGTATCCCTACTTTATAAGCTTATCTATTATTACTAAAATCGCGTTATAATCTTATCCGGTAATAGGATCTCTTAATCTTAGTAACTTAATAATAAAGTCCCATAATATAACCTCCTATAGTCTCTCTAGTATTTTAATAGGTTATAGCCCTCCGTATAGCTTATGCCTTATTAGTTTATTTCTTTAGTAATCTAGATATTCTTTAGTAATCCTTCTAGCTATCCTTTAGATTCTATTAATAATATACTCTCCTTAAAGTCTTAACACTAAGCCCGTAGCTCCATTATATCCTTAAGTTATTCCCTTATAGAAATCTTTTATAAAATGCTTTACTATGCTCTTTGGGATATATATAGCTTCTTAATTCTTATATATATCTATCTATAGATCTTCTAGCTATGCTTTTAGAATTCTCTATACCTAAAAGCTTTCTAGTATCTTATAAATTCTTTCTAATTCATTTTCCTAAGTTACTGCAATTTTTGGATAGTTATACCTAATTAATCCGTCTATATCCTTTCGCAGTAAAGCCCCTAATGGCTTTTTATTATTCTGTAGTTTAGCCTTTCTACTTAAAGCATCTGCTTATGCGTTATCTATACCCTTAGTATACTAAATCTTAAAATAGTAATCTATAAGTGTCTCTACCCATCTAACCTGTCTTTAGTTAAGTTCCTTTATTATTAGGAATCCTGTTAGGTTCTTATAGTCTATTTTAACCATAAATAGTTTCTTTGTTCCTTATAAGAACGATCTTTATTCCTTTAATACTATAACTATACCTAATAACTCCTTATTATAGATGTTATAGTTTAACTCTAATAGTGTTATCTTCCGACTATAATATACTACTAGATGCTATCTATCTTTATATTTCTATATAAAGTATACTCCTAGTATAAAGTCTAATACATCTATCTTAACAACCGTTTCTAACTTTGGTTAATAAATCTTAAGGATTAGTTATTAGGTAAATAACTCTTTAAGTTCTCTAAATAACTTCTTTTACTCTTCTACCTATACCTATAGTTCCTCTTTCTTTATTAATTAAGTAAACGGCTTAATATTCTTTAACTATTATGCTATAAACCTCCTATAGTAATTGCAAAACCCTAGAAACAATCTTAACTATATAACGTTCTCTGGTTTTTGCCAATTAACTATAGCTTTAATTTTCTTTAGGTCTATACTTAATTTACTTAGCTTAATAATAAATTTAATAAAATTGGTCTTCCTTATAAAGAACTCGTATTTCTTAATTGCTACTAGCATCTATTCTTCTTATAGTCTCTTTAAAACCTATTTAATATATTCTCTATATTCTTCCTTATTTATTAAGTAGATAATAATGTCGTTAAGGTATACTATAATAAATTTATTAAGGTGTTCTCCTAATATACTGTTAATTCGCTTCTGGAACGTCGCTAGTATATTTATAAGCCTAAATTATATAACTAATAGTTTATATAGTCCTTCCTTTAGTCTAAAAGCTACCTTTTATTTATTGCCTTCCTTAATTCTAATCTAATAGTACGCCTATCTTAGATCTATTTTTATAAAGATTTACGCATTACCTATCCTATCTTAGATTTCGCTAATTAAGGGTAAAGGATACCTATCCTTTCTTATAATGCTGTTTAACTGCCTATAGTTAATATATAACTTTAGTTTTCTATTTTTCTTTAATATAAATAATACTAGATAACCTACTAACGATTATAATAGTTTAATGTATCCCTTCTATAAGTTCTCCTAGACAAACTCTTTAAGTGCCTATAACTCTTTTTCCGTAAGTTTATAGGCTAGAAAGAACCTTAGACTTATTTCTAGTTCTAACTCTATCTTACAGTCCCATACTATATATTCTAATTGCTTTTTACTTTCTAATAACTATAGCTTTTTGCCATATTTATAGTATCTCTTTAGTATATAATCTAACCCTTTCTTAGTTTCTTTATATATCGCTCCTACTTAGTACTATACTAACTTAGTTTGTTATTGCATCTTACGGCGTTAAGTATCCTTAATATTAACCTAACCTATAATCCAATTAATTCTTAGATTATATTCCTATAACTAAGGCATTCCTAGTACTACCTCATCTTTTCCTAATAGTAATATATTAAAAGACATCTTAACTTATTTCCCTTTAATGGTTAACTAAATAGGTCCTATTTTAAGATTAATAATGCCTTCTCTATAGGCTATCGGATCTCCTAAAATTGTCACTAATAAGTAAGGATACTCCTTCTTCCTATATAGTAATCCTATTCTTTTAACTACTACTAGTAAGATATAGTTCCTTATTGCTCCACTATCTATTAATACTTTAAACTGTTAATCTTACCATTTAACTTATAAGTTTAGGTATTATCCTTAAATTTCTTTAAGGGTCTAAGGCTCTATTACTAGCTCCCTCTAGTCCTATAGGCCTCTACTTTTCCTAACTACTAGCTGCTAGATCCTATCTATACTTAGTCTATTTTTAGCCAATACTTAGTTTACTTTTTATCTTTAATATACTATAGACACGTATTCTTAGGGCATTTCCACTACTATTGTTTATCTAGGCATTCTTCTATAAGAAATCTTCCTAGTTAAAGTATTAAGTCCCCTTATTCTTAAACTTCTACTAAGTGCTAATTATATATATACTTAGCATTTCTATATTTTACCTTATCCGGTACCTAATATATTCTTATTAAGTACTTTTAGTTCTTATCTTTAGGTGCTCTATATATATTATATATATTATCTATATATATAATCTATACCAATATATAATACGCTTAGTGTCTTAGGTTAACTCTTAGCTTATCTTTATCCTTAAGTTTAAACCTCCCCCCTATTAACCTAAGCGTTGCGACTTTGTTCGCAGGTACTAAGACTTACCTCTTACTTCTCTAGTCCTCTAATTACTCCTCTAGATCTTTTAATATTATAATTAAGGCTCCTTTAATATAAGTTATAGCCTTTTCTATAATTAGGTAGTTTTAGATAACTTTTTCGTCTAACCATATATAGAAATCTTCCCATTTATCATTGTGTTGTTATCTATACTACTTTTAGTATAACCCCTTAAGTGTATACGGCGTATCCGTAAGAAAATATCTCTTTATTACTGCGTTATAACAGCCCTTTATATATCGTTCTTTGAATCTAGTTAGAATCCCTAAATCCTCTTCTTATTCCAGTTTAGTAAGCCACTTAGCTCTTAATATACCTATCTTAGGTCTATTAGTGACTCTTTATATAGGTGCTCTATCCCTTATATATCCTAATATACTAGATCTCTTATCTAGTTTCTGTTCTTACTATAAGGTAATTCTTGCTCTAAATTCCTCTATAGTTTCTTTCTTTTTACGTCTTATATGCGGATTATTAAAGTCTTCTTACTTTTTAATTCCTTTGTTAATAGTCCTTATTCGTATATTAAAATCTTAGTTTTATAAAAATTTTAATCCTAAGCTGGCTTCTAACTTAAGCTTTGCTCCTACCTTAGTCTAACTAAGCTTAGGTGTTTTTATCTTATTTTAAGAGTCTTAAATCTCACTTATCTTATCTTAAAAGTCTTATACCTTTAGGAAACTTTATCCTAAGCTTATTCGTATATCTCTAAACTAAGCTACTACCCTACTCTATTAGTTTTCGTCCGTTATGGGTCCTTAGGTGTGCCTTATCTTATCTTAAAAATCTTAGTCGTCTCTTATTTCCTCTTAAAATTCTTAAGCCTTTAGCCTTTTACCTTTATTAAGTGGTAAATTAGCACTAGTAATTATTTACTTACTTAGTCTCTATAAAACACTCTTCCTACTATTTTATAAAGTAATAGATACCGTATCTAACGGTATTATAATTCCCGTTACTAAACCTTACTCAGTGGCGGTCTCAGTCCCTACTTCTATTACTACGCTATTAAGGTTTAGATACCCCTAATTAGTTTCCTTATTTTTCTTATTGCTATTAGTTAATAAGTACTCTAACTATCTATACGAGTAGAGACCACAAATATCATTACTAGATAAATGGCGTGGAGCGTATACGGCAGGGGCCATATGGCGTAGCGTAGGTCACCTAACTACCTACGGCCCGATAGATAGCCCGACCTTTACTACCCCTTTCTCTCTCCTTAAGTAGACAAAAGATAGACACGAATAAACCAAGAACCAGAACCACACGTATTGCAATTACAGTATCCCGGGTGATACTAATACTAATCAGTGATATTACAGATTAGAATCCGGTGTTATTACAAAGAGAGACAATACACGATTACTTCTACTAAGGCCCGTCAATCTTGTCGCGTTTACTAAGGAGAACCCTTCCTACTAAGGCTCTAGGAACTTAAAGAACCAACTCCTACTAAGGCTTCGTTCGGTTCGCGTCCATTACGCAAATTAATACCTAGTACAACCTCTTTACTAAGCGCCAGTACACCTAGTAGCGTTAGTAGCACCCCTACCTACACTATAATCTACACCAGTTATTATATCCGACATAGGAATCTAACGTCCGCGCTGGGGCAACGGGATTACCCTAACCAACGAGACTACTGCAGAAGATGTCACCAACTATATTGACTTTAAAATTAATAAGTATACTAAATGCAATTTTAAGGATAAAAGCCTATGGGAATTATACCAAGAGGACTTTAATAATTTTGAGGTATAGACATTTAAAGACGCTAATAGGTCTACAATTAAAAGACTTAAATAACTGCTCCAACGTAATGGAGTATAGGTCTTTAATAAGAAGAGCAAGTCAGTACTATAAGCACTGTATAATATCGCCTACAAGGACGACCCTACGGAATAGTTAGATAAAGAAATTAAGCTATATATTAATAACGAAGGACCCTTTAATTTATACGTTATCAACCGCCGCCTTAAATTACGTTTATTAACTCCCTTAATGTTATCTACTACCCTAGTACCAATTCCAGCTACCTTAAATAACCTCCCTACGGCCAAGCCTCCCTCGCCTATAAATGTTACGGCTCCCCCTATAAATGTCATAGCTCCTTCTATAAAAGGCACAGCTACTATTAACTACGGTAGAGACTTAGTAACCCTGGTAAAGATGTATACGGAGGAAAGTAAATATAGTGGAGAGTATAACAACTTTAACCGTAAGCTTATGATTTTTAATAACCTTTATAATAGAGTTGGTATACTATAAGAGGTAAAGATTAAAAGCTTCCCGACGATGCTATATGGTATTATTCTTAATTTCTACTATGGAAATAAGGCAACCTATACTACTTTTAATGGCATCTGTAACGCTATACGTAACTACTTTAAAGGACTAAAATATAAGCGTGGAGTTCTGACAAAGTGGAACGCTATAACTCTTAAGATAGTAATAATAAAGAGCGAGGGCAAGTCTATAGAGGACTGCCTATAGCTATTACTTAACGACCTCCGTTACTTATAGCATGGTTTTAACGCCAACCTCTATAATAACGACTTCCTCTATAATAAGCTTATCGTCGCTTGCTAAGATGTTGCTGCTTGCTAGGCAGCTTGCTCTAACCCGCCTACTATACTTACCGGCCTTATAAACAGCCTATAATTGTTAATTATCACTTATGGGAAGATTAATGGTACTATAGGATAACCCGCTAATGTGTTCTTATAGCCTACAGAACAGCCTACCAACGTATTCTTTACTAACCGTCGCTACTACCAACTGACGTCTTAACTAAGTTCATTAAATAACCGTTACGGCAATAACGCTAGGACGTGCTTTGTGTGTAAGAAAGGAGACTATTAGTTAACTAGGTATACTAAAGAAGAACATAACAAAGTAAGAGAAGGATTTAAGAGACGTGTCCACTAGTACCTTATAGATAATGATATTAATAATTTTAATAAGGATATAGTTTCGACTACTACTAGCGGCAATTTCTTCTACAACGACTATAGTGTTAAGCACTTTATAACTTTAAATGGGCTAATACTAATTGAAACCGCTAAGAATATAGTCACGTTTATAAATAATAATGCCTTTATCTACGGCCTTACTAATAGCACAGAACCTAGCGGTATAGAACCTAGTAGTACGGAACCTAGTATAGTAAGGAGTAACGATAAGGGCAAGAGCACTACCTACTTCTATAATAATAACAATGACGACGTTAATATAGAGAACCTCACCATTAATATCAACTTCCTTAACTGTCATTTTAACAATAACGGATAGGACTCAGCCCTTCTACCTATTTTCCCCTATGGACACCCCGGTAACACCTTATACGCGCCTACCTGTTTCTACTATAATATCCGCAATATTCACGATATCCGTAATATCCGCAATATCCGTAACGATATCCGCAATGTCTGCAATATCCGTAATATTCGCAATACCCAAGATATTCGCGATTACTGCCCTAAGCACCTATTGACCTATATACTTCTCTTTTATACTTTCTTCTTCTTTCCTTTTTGTAAATGCCGCTAGTGTCTATATGAGTAGAGACCATAAATATCGTTACTAGATAAATGGCGTGGAGCGTATGCGGCAGGGGCCGTATGGCGTAGCGTAGGTCACCTAACTACCTACGGCCCGATAAATAGCCCGACCTTTACTACCCCTTTCTCTCTCCTTAAGTAGATAAAAGATAGACACGAATAAACCAAGAACCAGAACCACACGTATTGCAATTACAGTATCCCGGGTGATACCGACACTAACTTTATTACTATTATTACTAATTATTGTCCGTATGTTACTATAATATTCTAATCTAGCTTATAGAGTTAATCCTATTTTTTATCTAACTCTCTAGTTCCTTTAAGTTTTCTTAACTCTAGCTCTTATAGCCAATAGCTTGCGCTATACTTAGCGTCTTTATAAATTTAGCATGCATTATTATAATAAAATATAAAACTATTAATTAAATACTTTCTTATTCCTCGCAGTACGCTATTACCCCTCTATATATATACGTCGTCTACTAGTCTAGTTCCTTTTATTATATAGTAACTCTAACTATCTTTATAATCCCTAGCGAAATAACCTTATTTTCCGTAATTTATATAAGCTCTGTCTCTAAACCACTAACTTTACTATAGAGTCTGCCTAAACGTCTTCTACTATTAAGATCCCTGGTTTAGCCTCTGCTCCTTAGTTCTATAATTACTTAATCCTTAACCTCTAGGTTTCTATAGTTTCTTAGCCTATCTTTTATAGGTTTCTTTAGTACCGCTTAAGTCTATTAGCTTTACGTTATTCTATAGTTTCTAACTTAGCTTTAGTTATTATATACTCTACGCCTTATATAACTATAAAACTCTATCCTAGCTCTTCTTAGCCTGTTCCCTTTAGTAGATCTAATTATTAATCTTAATTACTTAATCTATTAGTTCCCTTAGGGTGTCCACATCTTCTATTAGAATAATTACGTCCTAGACTTTAGCCTTAAGTCCTTATTTATACTATACTATAAGCACCTTATTATTCTATTTAACCTATATGGCTAATATCTAAAACTACGTTATATACTTAATTATTAAGGTTCATTATACTAGGTCCTAAAGTTTTCTTTCTACTATAGTTATTACCTCTAAGTCTCTAAACATTTACGTAAGTCGTTCCGTAAACCCGTTTTAACTTAAGAATATAAACCGTACTTTCTAATTAGTAGTTATTATACCGTGCTCCTATACCTCCGTAAGGTAAAGCTTAAACCACTTAAGTACTCTCCCTGTTAAGAATAATCCTGCGTAAGTAACTTAATCTATAGGTATACCTAGTTTCGCTCCCTCTTATATAACCTTAAAGTGCATTTACGTAAAGAATCCCTTAAGCTTTAATCTCTCTCCTAAGAATCGTTTAATTAAAGGTAACTTAACCTTAGCTACTCCAATTCCATTAATTCTATCTTTAAGTATCCTATTATTATCTATTAATTAATTAACCATTTCTTGTAACTATCCGACTGTAACTAGCTATGAGTTAGTATCTGCTATACTAGTGTTATTACCTAAAGTAGTTGCTGCCGTTAATAGCGTTATAGTGGCTGCTTTTAGTAGCATATTATTTAACTTTCTGTTAATACCGTAACTAGATAGTAATTGTATAACAGAACCTTATAGGAGATACTATAATAGGTCCTGTTAATAGGCTAGGTGTGTAGGTAATATAAATAAAGTTAACAACGTAATAATAACTGGTAAAGTGGTTGCCTAATAGATTAACTCTAATTATATTCTAAAAATTACTATAAGGAAGGAACTATCTAGGTAGGGTCTGTAGTCCTTTAAATACACGACCGTACTCCTAAGAAATCCTCCTTATATATAATATACGTGTTATATATAAGGTACGTAAGTTCCCTTCGTCCCTCTTATTCCTTACGTAGCACGTTATATAACTCGCTTACTATTCCTCATTACATAGTTCTATCGGCTCCATCCTAGACCGTGCTCGTATTAACCAACTAGCTTCTTCTGACTCCTCTCTAAGTAGTTATAGCATTGTACTTAAAGCGTCCGTAACACACAAAGGTCTTTCTACGGCCGCCCGTTTATATATTTAAGCACTATATATCTAAGTTATTTTAGGTCTAAGTTTAATATTAAGGACACTAATTACTAGGTATATTTTTTAAAATTAGCTATAAAACGTTAAATTTTAATATAAAGGTAAAATTAATTAGGGTAGCTATATAAAAGGATACGTTTACTACGGCTGCAAATTCTAACTACGTTTAGAGTAACAAATCTGTAAAGTAACCCTACCATACTAATATACTTAATTACATTAAAATTTTATACTAATTTAGTGCTTTAACAAGCTCTAGTAATATTATTTAACTTACTAATATTATAATAACTTATATCTGCCGTTCCTAGAGACGTAAGTAAATATAAAAAATCTCCTTTAGAGTAAAATAAGAATATTTATAGCTAAGGTATATCCAATTATTATCTAAGAATACTTAACTAATTTAAGAAATGTTTCTATAATAAAGCAGTTAAAATTTTACAAGTTTTGCCTTACCTTTCTCCACTTTTAGCCTCTTTACCATTATTATTTTATTTATGCCCTTATTAACACAAATTGTTTATAACTAATTTCCTTATATAAGATCTTTAAGACGCGTTAGAGCTCTCTAAGGATTATAAGGTTGTATATTTAAGTCCGGATTTATACTAAAAGGTATAAATAGGGAGCTAAAGGCACTGAGATTGGAATTTTAGCTAGTTAGTGGAAGCTTAATACGCTTTAAAGAATTTTGTAGAAGTGCTGCCTTAGTAGGGACTTTATAACCTTATGGCCAAGAGTAACACTAAAAAGCTTCTTTAAAAAGCTTTACACGCTTTAGGCTTTCTTCTTTAGGCACTTTAGGCACTTTTAAGCGCTTTAAAATTAAGCTGCTCTCTATATTATTAGGGGCTAGAAGTTTATAGGGAAAGTTTTAGTACTAGTAGTAAGACTTATATAATCTGTGGCCACTAGTAGTTAGAAATAGTTTCTTTATTTATATTAATAAAATTTATATTAAGCGTAGGAGTCTAAAATTATTTATATGGCTTTAGCACTTTTAATAACAAATATAAAAAATATATTTAAAAATAAAAATTCGCTTTTACTAATTTTAAAATTACGGGAATTATATAGAATATTTAACCGCTATATATTTGCATTATAAAGTAATTTTTATTTACTATCTTTAACAAACTATAGAATATAACTATATGCCTAAACACCTATTTCTTTAAAGTATACCATTTAGCCGTTAATAGGAAATATGTAATAATAGCTTAACTGTTTTAATACCTTCTAAGTATACTATAGATACTCCCGCCCCTTATTTACAGCCTTACCCGCAGCCCTTACCCGGCAATATTACCTTATAAGACGTAGTAAACCCTAATAGAGTAAGCAGCATGACTATTTAGATAATCCCTATTATAAATTAATACTTTTAGTTATCGCAGCTCTTATAAGGCGAAATTTGGGCTTATAATTAAATATAAACTAAACTTTAGACCAAAATTAAGCGCCGTATTAAGGCTAATAATTCTATATAAAAACAAACCAAATAAGCTTTAGAATGGTCTACATTATATTAAAAGGCTTACGCTACTCTAGATTAACATAAAATAAAAGAGGTACTATTATATAAAGAGATTTAAAGCTTGAAATTAGAGATAAAGGCACTTAATGTATAGGTATAATATAATAAACCATATAGGAATCACTAGTTAACATATTTAGTAGGTAATCTCTACTAGAGATTCTAGATTAGATATAACAGGATTAAAAGAGCGAAGGTTACGCACTACACGTTACATAAAACCTCGTTTAAGTAATAGAAAAGGGGGGCAACTATAGCATTATGCTCTGGTTTAAGATATTAAACAGTATTTAAGGGAATAACTAGGTTCTAAGAGCTATAAGTTTAATTTAGTTTAAGAAATAAGAGATTAAAGTATTATGTATAGGAAAATTAAAGAAAAAAAAAGGTTAGAATAGTTCTGCGAATATTAAATATTGTATAATTAGCTGTATAAACTATTTAATAGTAGAGAAAACTATAACTATAAGCAAAGCATTTATATACGTTAGGAACGCTAAACAAAATCTATACTAAAGCTCCCTAGTATAAAGCCATTTATAGTTCTATTCCACCATTATTTATTAGGGCTAGTTATAGTAAGCTATATATAAGCCGCTCTCTATAGCGTTCCTATAAAAGCTGCCATTAGGTATATATAAGATTTTTAGGATTACCACTACTTAGAAAGATAATATAAAGGATTTCTTACACCGTAAGATTCTAAGGTTTATATCCCACCTAAAATTATAATCCTAAGTTAAAACTATGTCGTATGCCTATCTCTCCCTTAAGACTAACTTCTCTATTATAGGGCTTAGAAACATCCTTATAAAGCTATAATAAATATCTTAGTTTCTCTTTATCAGCTTACTATAAATAAAGGGTTTATAATATTTCGGCATACCTTAATTCTGCGGCCTGTTATTATACTATAAAATAACTAGAAATGATATTAGCCTATAAACTTAAATGCTGTTTTAAATATCCCTTAAGTTAAAAGGGCACCCTAAACGTTCCCTAGGTGGTAAGCCATTACTATTACGCTATAAATCCTTTAAATCCTCTATTTGTTTAAAGATAGAAATACTAATAGTATTAGATAATAAAGAAGTTACTCCTAAGGTCCTAAGCATAAATAGCACGAGCCTAATTTATATATAAAGGCATAAGGTAGTATAAGCCTCTAAGGCTTTACACGGACTTTATATTTCTCTTTATATTATACTTTATATACTCGCAGTATCTTAAATCCTATATAAGTGCTAATAATGACAAAAGATTATAGGCGGACAGCTTTAGCCGGCGGAGAGCATAAAATTATACCTTATTATTATGGCGGCACCATTTTAAAGCAGAGCGTATTACCCAAATTATTTCTTCTTTAGGATATCTGGGCTAGTTTATTAGCATTTATCGGTCTTACCCGGTTGTCTTATATCTTTATAGCGGTAATAGATCTATTATATATCTAATTAAATAAACTTTCTAATATAGCTATAGTTTAAACAGATTTTTATATATTTAATAGGCGTTCTACGGTAAACCCTATAGGGAGGTTATATAAAGAAGCTACCTATAAGCGGCCTAGAGAAGATCCGGAGAGATATTCCTAGATAATTAGCTTAAAAGCTCGTAAAAATAAACGCGGCTAAGCTAATACCATCCCCCCTATAGCACTGCTTTTATTATTCCGTGTTTAGTATAGAGGCTAATATTATATAATATAGTAAAGGTTATAACTAGAATAAAGAAACCCTACTTAAGCTATTAAGTTTGCCTTTTTTTATATTAACCGTATCTAATAACTATTAACCATAACTTCTAACCGTTATGTTAAAAGAGTTCCACCTCTAATATAAACAATTTATTTAATATATTTACCTTTACGGACTATATCTTTCTAGAATAGATTTAGGATCCCTTAATAGTAAACCCTAAAGATCTTATTCTTACTAAACCTAACCTAATATCCGGATCTTAGGAAGCTAATATTCTCTCTCCTTATATAAATAACTTCTAATATAATTACGGCTTAAATATAGCTATAGTTAAAACTATAGATATAGTCTTTAAAAATATAGACGCTTCTATTAATAATATAGATATAGATAACGTCCTGCTCTAGAATTTTCTATATAAGCCTACTTTTAGCGCAAACTACTTAAATTTAGAAGATTTTAAAGGTAACTAGACCGATCCTAATTTAGCCTTCGCTCTATTTAATAAAATAATACAGAATCTAGACTAATATATTAGATTAGATAAATCTATTTTAGACAACCCACCTAATAGTATTAATGTGTTAGATAAAACCTTAGTATTCTCTCCCTTAGGAGACTTTGCGTTAAATAAGCAGCTAGCGGAATAAGCTAATAAGCAGATCGATAAGCTACTAAATAGGTAGCTAGGTTAGCATTAAAATAAGTAATTAAGGGAGTAGCTAGACAAGTGGCCAAATAAGCAGCTAGATTAATACCTAGATAGTTAATTAGATAAGTATCTAGATAAGTAACTAAGTAAGCGGTTAGACAAGTTCCTATATAAGCAGCTAGATAAGTTATTAGAGGAGTAGCTAAATTAATACCTTAATAGCTAATTAAATAAGCAGCTAGATAAGCACTAGGATAAGTAATTAAGGGAAGAGCTAAATAATTAGGCAAATGAGGAGGATGACTGGCACTTCTATATAGAAGATGTCGAGCCCTAGGAATAGCCCTAGAGCCCCTAAAAAGTATTAAATAATAAAAATCGGGGCCTAAAAAGATTCTTAGCTAGTATATAAAGTTAAAAATAGAGAAGATATAGAATATAAGTAAACTAATAGATAGTAGATCTAATTATTATTAATAATAGGGTGGATTATTATATATATAAAATGCAGTCTACCTAATACCGAAGGTCTTCTTAAACTAGGAGGCAATTAATAACTTTAGATAACAATAAGATGCTATAATATAGTAATTAGTATAACTTAATAGCCCTAGCTAATAAGGTTATATTAGAGTAGGAGCAGATATAGGCGGATTAGTTTAATATATTAGAGATTATTAGGAGATATTAGTACCTAGAAATTAAAGAGTTTAAAAAATATATATAAGAAGAGGTTATAGATATACGCTTATTGCAGAGATTTAGGGTTTTTTTAGTATAGGAAAGATGCTTACGGACCTATAAAAGAGCTTTTATATCCGTCTTAAGGGAAATAATAAGATTTCTAAAACTACGCGGAGTTATATAGGCCTTTTAGATTAATTTGCTAAATATAAGCATATACTATATTTAAGAGAGTTATAAAGATAAGGTTATATAGAATATATAAGCTGCTTATAATATTAAATAAGTCCCCTATTTAATTTTAAGCGTAAAACTTAACTTAGTTGGATTATTAGCTTTAAGCGATAATTAATTATTAGGGCTACCCCTAAATACTAATATATAGAGCCCCTTATCTAGTTCTAGATAGAGTAGAAACTATATTCCTAAACTTCTTCTTAGTTATAATAGAGCCGGCTAAATACGCCGCGGCTTTATCTTCTAACTCTTATTTACACTATATACCTTAAAAACTATAGCATAGCGCTTAAAAAGTAGCATTACTTTTACCTATATTATATGGATTTAGGCAGAAATATTAATCTTAGAGTAACTTCTTTAGCCGCTAAAATGTGCGGTATTTATATAAGCTTTTTTATATTAATGCTAATAAGAGCTAGAAATACTACTGAATTACTTAGCTTTAAAATAGTTTAGTATAGGGTTATTAGCAAAATGGGTATAGATTACTAGAAATAATAGATAAGTAAGTAGAGCTTTAGTTTTGGGATTAGTAAATTGTTTTTATAGCTTTAATACAACTTTATTAAATAAAAGTGTATTATAGGAAAGTAAGATTAATATGCTTACTAAATAAACCGTAGTTATATGCTCTTTACGTATAAAAATCCGGAAGCTTTATAATATAGAGTAATAGTATTACAATTATATTATAAAAAGCTTAGATACGATTAAAAGACAGCTATATTTTGGCTAAGAACTAAAAGATAAAGGCAACAAAGAAGGTACTTCTATTAATAGTTATATCTTTTAATAGTCTTCTTATCTAACTAATTATATAGTATTAGAACCCTTAATAGAGGGTAAACTAATTTTTAAGCCCTAATTTAAGAAGCTTCTTTAAAAGAAAAGGGTAGTAATTAGAAAACTATTTTAGTAAGTATAGGCATAAAGTAGGTGCTAAGAAAGTACTAATAGTAGATATATAAAAACGAAAATAACTTTAACCTTAAAGAACCAGAGAAATTCCCATAGAAGAAGCCCTATAAATTTAGCAATAAGTAAAAGTCCTACTACACTTCCTCCTAACCCTTTCTTACTATATTAGTAGAGGTATACAATCCTATTTAGTAGATTATAATAGATAAAATAAGCGCTAAAGAGTATATACTAGATATTATTCTTTAATTCTTTAATATATAAATCTATAAGCCTACTAACCTTAAATATAACTAGTACTTACTTAGGATATAAGTGTTTAAGCTTAAAAAAACTTATAGAGTTTAGGGTTATTATTATATATTAATTGTCCTTTATTAGTAATACGGTAAATAAAATCTTCTACCTATATTAAGAGACTTAAGAGATTGTCGTAAATTATATAGAGCTTAGAAGAGGTTAAGCTAAAAGAGATAAAAGTGGTGATTTTAGGAGGTAGATAGACTACTAAGCGTTCTATAGGCGTCCTAATATTTCTTATTAAATTTCTACTTTATTCTTCTATATAGCATTATACTTATAAAGTTTTACTTACTAAATTATGCTAAATCCTAAGTTCTTTATCGTCACTTAATAATCCGTTATCGTTACTCCAGCTTAGTTTACTAATATTAGTAGTATTAATTCGCCCTTCTACTAGGTTACTCTAGGGCAATCTATTAATAGGGTGGCCAGAACTCCGTAACTTATTACTATAGTTTAAAACCACTATTTCTTTATTACTATCCTCTTCTATTTTTAATTATAAGGTGTAAAATATATAAAGCTAGGGTATATACGGATTATCTCCTAAGCTCTTCCTATAGACCTATAGGAATTATTAGTAATCTAATTTAGGTTTGTTTAAGGCATTATATATAATAGGACTTATTTGGCAAGCATAGAAAAGAACTATATTTTAGCAAGGCTTAGTATTTAAAGAAAAGGTAGCTTAATCTAAAGACATTTAGAGGTAAGGTAAATGCCATCTTTATAATATTTCCTCTACTACTTAATAGAGCTAAGGCTAAGTTTAAAAAGGGAGATTAATATTACCTAAATAAGGCGAAGTATATTAGCGGCCCCTTTACCCTAAAGCTGGCGCGTAATATCCGTTAGCTATAATTACTTCTTACTTAGCGTACTATCTACGCCTAAAAGTATAGGCTGCTTAACTAAATCTAACGGTAGCTATTTAAATTAAAGGAGGTCTTGCTAGGGGTAATTATTGGCTAAGCTATTACTAAATATAAATACCTAACTAAAATATATTATATTAGTATAGAAGAACTAATATACCAGTCTTTAGCTTTATAAGCAGTACTTAGCTACTATTACTTATTAAATTATAAGTAGTCTTAATACACTATTAAAGTTATTAGAAGCAGCTCTAAGTATAAAGCGCTAGGATTCTTCGCACCTATTATAATTTAGCGCTCCGTCACTCTTAGAGGTAGCTAGGTAAGATAGCGTTTAATAATAGCTTTATAGTAATACTTTAAGCCCCTTTAACCATTATAGATAAATCTATAAACGTCTTGGCTATAGTATAGGAAGCTTCGGTCTAAGACGTATAAATTAAGATCCTATTTAACTAAATCTTGGGATATTAGTAAAGTGGGCTTAGCTATATATAAGATACGGTCTAATATATTAGAAAGAAAGCAACAACAGCCTCTTTTATATAATGCCTCACTTCTATAGAGGTGGAGTAAGCTTATATATTATAACTTATACGTTTTACGTTAATCTAAGCTATAGGATGGTAATGGGTATTAATTATACCGTTAGTAGGGTTTAAGGATTCGTCTAACCCTATATATAGGTAGGAAGAAGAATATAAAAGGATCTTATGTCCCCTTACTAGGAGCCTATATAAAACACTTCTTAAGTAATTTATAGTATATATTCCGCCCTAAATTCAGCTAATTAAATATTGATAATAAAGGTTATAGAAAGAATAATTAATATAAATAATAGCGAAATAATAAGTGACGGAGAAAGATATGCAGAGAGATCTAGAGCAAAGGGCATATTTATTAAGGGAAAGGCGCTTTTAAAGATAAGAAATGCTTCCTATACTATAGTAGTAAAAGGCCTTATTAATAGGACACTAGAATTAAAGCTAAAACTAGAACTACCAGGGCTCCAAATTAAAGTGTAAGAAAGATTAACTCGGCGTTATAACCTAGAAGTCATTATAAGTATATAAATATATCGTAGTTAGGTTAGGACTTACCGTCTTAGATATTACTAATAATACGTTTAATAGCAGCAATCCTAGCTACGCTATTACTCTATAAATAAGCTATCTATAGGCTGAAAGTAAAATTAAAATACTAGAGAAGGCCAACCAGAAGCTAAAAGAGGAGGTAGTATCTCTTAAAAGAAAAAGGGGAATTATAAATAAAATGCAGTAGGGAAAGCGTAGAGATACTAGCACTAATAAACGCATTATACTTAAGGTAGAGGCATATTTAAGTAGTAATTAGGGTAAATACCTAACAATTCTTATATAGAGGGTTGGTTTAATAGAAGTAGATAGATATCTAGCACGTGCGTATTTTATTTATAGGTAAGCAGGGTTATAAATCTAGTCCCCTACGTAACTAATACTAAACAATATCCCTATTAATCCCACATTAGTTATTAATATAGCCCTTAAGAGTAAATAGGGTACTTTTTATACTTACTATATCTATTAAATAACCTAAAGACTAAAAATAAAAAAGCTAATAAAATTACTAGGAATATGGAATAGTAAACTATATTAAGTTTTTAGTCTAATATTGCCTATATAAATTCTACGCATTCCCTTTAGGCTCTTTTATAGCAGTACCATAAACTTATTTTAAGGTAGTCTTCCCTATAGTATCTTATAACGTCACCTTATTAATACTAATAGCTATATTATATATAGCTTAGATATTTTATATTGCTATTTAATTTTTATAATCCGCATCCGCGTATATATAGGTGGAGAGAATACTAGTTCTTACTACCGGTAAAGTACTTAAAGGATTTCCTAGATTTTCTTAAGCATATAGTAAGAAATACTTATTATAAAAACTCTAATATTTAACTAAACTTATTACAAGTGCCACGGACCCCTAAATTTAAAGATCTGTCTATAATATATCTCCTTCCTCCTAATACTTATAATAATAATATTCCTCCGTCCACTAATCTTATATATAAAGATAGTTAATTACAGCCTAATTAGATAGTGGGAAGTCTAATATTATCTGCCTATTCTGGTAGTACTTTACTGCTAATATACTAGGAGAATGGCTATATTACCCTACTTAATTAAACGCCTGGTAAAATTTCTTCTAGAAATATCTTTATCTATAGAATAGATTAGTCTTTATTATTAAATACTCTTAAGGGGATTTATAATATATAGACGCTAAATAGTAGCGGCAGTAATGCTAGAGGATGTCTTCTTAAAGAAGTACTATTTAATAATAGTACCTACTACTAAATTAATAGTAGCCTAGAATCGCACCGCCGGAGGGTTTTACTATAGTAGCATTATAAGTCTTTTAAAGGGAACGATTTGTCGTATAAAATAGAAGTTACTCTCCCTAAAGATCTGGCTAGAGGAAGTCTCTATATATTATACTAGATTTAGGATTAGCTAACAGTTATAAGCCCGCCTATATTACTAAAGGGTAAAATTAAAATATACACTACCTATATAGATATATTAATTATTTAATAGCGAATTAGGTTCTAAATTATGTAGTAAAAAATTTAGTAGATTAACTTATAGCTTATAAATTTAGAGCATAATTACGCTTTACTAATAAAAAACTATATCTATTAACCCTATTTAGATAAATATAAAATAAAACTTAAAATTTAAATTTATAGTAAATATATAGATAGCCCAAAGCAGTAATTTAATATCCTTATTAAATCCCCTAGAAAATACCTATTAAAGCTTAACTTAAAATATATAATCCTAAGCTTTAATAGCTTTAATATTAGTAGGGATAATAATAACCTTAGATCCCTATAAAAGATTAGTAATAGCATATTAAGTAATTCCTAAAGAGATCTTTTACTTATAAAAGCCTTTCCGGCTAGAATAAGCTCTTATTAGATATATAGACGAAGTGCTTTTCCTTATAATACACTATTATAAATATTTTAGCTTTAGTTAGATCGCTAAGCTTATTAGCTTTTTTAAATAATGTACTGCTTTATCTACTAAACCCTAGTTATTGCCGTTTTTCTAGAGTTTATATGTAGACTTTACCCTTATTTAATAGAGTTGTTTTAGTTTTAAGTCTCATTCTATCTTCTTTAAAAGCCTTGCCTATTGGAGATCTCTTAGGGCCCTATTTATCTAATATAATATCGCTATAGCTTAGCTATCTTAGTGTTAGCTATAAGGTCATCCTTAGGGTATTATATTATTGCATAAAAGTTCTAGTTACCTCGCCTTCTAGGAAGAACAGAATTTATTTAATAGGCGATATCTATAAAGAACCTTTAAGGGGTATGGAATAAAATATACTATAACTAATAGGTAATAATTCTGGTGATATTTTAAGAAGCGGAGAATTTGTTAAATTAATAGCATACTTTCTCTTTTATTTTTTAGCCTATAGAGTAGTATAATCCGGCATTTAAGGATCCTTTATAAGCTTATATACTGTTTTATAAAGTTTAAGTAGATCGCTAAAGAATTATAAGAGCTTACTATATATTCTAAACTTATAAAAGATATATAAGGGGAAAAAGTAAAGATTAGAATAAGGAGTTTATAAATTAGAATATAAGGACTATTAATAACTACTACTTATACCTTATACGCGTAGAATAAATTTAAATATCCTAAATTAGATTCCTACTTAGTGCGTATTATAGAGTTAGCGGGAGTAATAAGTAGTTAATAGCAGTGTGCTAAGGGCATGCCGCCTAAAGCTATAGCGCTTAAGGAATCTTAATTTTAATTTACGCTAACACAAATTTATTTTTTAGAAAAATTAACCCTTACTTTTAAGGGATATAATAGGTCCTTTAATTAAACTATAATAATTGCCCTAGCTAGATTTTCCACTTTAGTAGTAAGTATTCTCGCCGCTTAAATATAACTACTTATAGTCCTAATAAACAGTTATAGAGAATATTACTGCTTAATCTGCTAAATAAAATATTATTATTAATAGCCAAGAACCTATAAGTGGAGGGAGATATTAACGCTTTCGCCTAGATAAATAACCGCCTCTATAGTATTTTAAATCCTTATTTTTATTGCTATAACGTTAAATAAGAGAATAGTATAGTACTAATATAGGCTATAAAATAAGGACAAGATATAACTGCTTAAAAATTTCTTAAAGCTGCTAAAATTGGAGTAGTAACTTAATATCGATACTATAGGCGTGCAGATTTATTATAGGTAGTAAAAAACGGACATAAATTAGTAGTACGGCTATTAATTAAAAGTAGACTTAGTAGTCTTAACCTAGAGGACTTTTCCTATAAGCTATTATGCGCCGTAAGGTTTAAGCGGATGGCAGTAGTGTAGCTACTCTTAGAAAGCGTTAATGTAAACTATAAGTAGGAAAACGGCCGGATACTACTATTATTAGCCGTAGAAAAGGGGTTTAAAAATATAGTTTAACTACTTCTAGAATATAAAAATGTTTATATTAATATAAGAAACCGCTTTAGTTAGATACCACTATTATAGACTATTAATTATAAGTATAATATAGTAGTATAACTTCTAGTTAAGTATAGGGGTGTTAATATTAACTTAAGGGACTCCTTAGGCAGAACGCTATTATCTATAGCTAAAGTATATAGGGATATTATAATAGTCTAACTACTTCTAAAGTGTGAATGTAACGGAACCTTGTAGCAAGAACTACGACGGGCTCGTTAATGGGCTAGGTGTGTAGGTATTATAAGTAAGTTAATAACGTAATAACAACTAGTGGAGTAGTTGCCTAACAGATTAACTCTAATTATATTCTAAGAATTACTATAAGGAAGGAACTATCTAGGTAGGGATTAAGGGTCCTTAAATATATAACCATACTCCTATAAAATCCTTCTTATATATAATGTATGTGTTATATATAAGGTATATAAGTTCCTTTTATTCCTCTTATTTAATACGTAGCATGTTATATAACTTACTTACTATTCTTTATTATATAGTTCTACCGGCTCTATTTTAAACTATGCTTATATTAACTAACTAGCTTCTTCTAACTCCTCTCTAAGTAGTTATAGTATTGTACTTAAAGCGTCCGTAATACTATCTCCCTCCTCTTTATCTTTATCCTTAAAGATCCTAAATATCTCTAAGTTGTTTACTAGAGGTATAATATCCGTCTAATTAATTTAGTTAATATTGTTACTTATTATACCTAAAGCTTCTTCTTCTTTATACGCGCAATATTATACCCGCACTATTGCTACTATATTATTGCTTAGTGAAATTATACTATTTCTATATTCTTATTGTGTGAAAGAGGGGTTAGTTTATATTATGCTGGTAAGTCCCTTATCCTAGCAACTATCCTCTTACGCGGAGTATACTAAAGTAAATATTTGTTCTTCTTATAACGTCTATTCTACTTCTAACGCTAAGTATACGCGTTTTATAACTCTTAATAGTCTCTAAGTTTCCTAAGTAATTTATTATAGGGTTTTATATTTAAACTATTACTATAAAGCTAGATGGTGATTTAGCGCAGGCCCTTACTAAGCTTAAGCGTTTTTAAGATGTAGAATAGAAGGCCCTAAATGCTTATATCGCGGCGTCTACTTAACTGCTTTATCTTAAGAAAGTTCGTAAAAAGGTCCGTTTTAAGGAGTAGAAGCTTATAGAATAAGGTCTATAGGAACTTGGTAATAAGAGAACTAACTCTCTTCTTATAAAGGGAATAACTCTAAGTAGTTTAGCAGTCGCTCTTCCTAGGTCCCCCTTAGGTAACTTATTCTTTAGCGATCCTTTTTTATTAATGTTGCCTAACCTATTTTCTTCTAATACTCCTATACCTTTCCTATAGCGTTTCTTAAATTCTCTAGTAGTTCCTAGGTAGTCTTACTATAGCCTATTTACTTAACCTTATACTATATTTTATTGTTAATATTCTTATAACTAACGATCTTTAAAACTTACTATTTATCCTCTTTTTATCCTCTATACGTATCTGCTTTGTAAACTAGTAGCTTAATATTCCTATATACTAGCTCTAGCATTACAATATACTATATAGGGTAGATCTTTATTTTAGCTAGTAGGTTTAACTTAAATATAACCAGTAAAATCCTCTGCTTAATTTTAAAAGGTCTTAGTCTAATATGGTTTAACTTCTTACTTAGTTATTAACTTTTAAAATTTTTATATAGTAGCTATACTTTATCTCCCTCCTTAAGATCTAGTCCCTTAGATCTCTTAGCATTATAGTACTTTTTTATCCTTTATTATACTACCTTAGCTATTTCTATAAGGTTCTTATAAAGATTTATTAGTATCTCTATTCTTTATTTAGCTGTGCTACTTATTTTCTTTACTTGACGTAGTAATAATAATGTCCTTAGCTTATACCTATAGTTCGCCTTAAATAGTGACGTACCTATTCCTTCTTATAGTGTTATATTGTATATAAACTGTATAACTAGTAATAGTAATACCTAATTGTTTTGTACGTAATTAATATAGTGCCTTAGATACTGTTTTAGTGTCTAATTTAGTCTTTCCGTTTAACTATCTATCTACAGATAATATATAGTGGAAGTTGCTACTCGAACTCCTTATTCCGCTAAGAATACCTCCTAAAATGCTGCTATAAATCTTAGATCTCTATCTAATATAATTTTACTTAGTGCTTTATATCTTATAAATACTTTCTTAATATAGATTCTAGCGATATCTTCTACTAATATTTCTTCCGTATATACTATAAAGTATCCCTACTTTATAAGCTTATCTACTATTACTAAGATTATATTATAATCTTGTCCGGTAATAGGATCTCTTAACTTTAGTAATTTTATAATAAAGTCCTATAATATGACCTCCTATAGTCTCTTTGGTATTTTAATAGGTTATAGCCCTCTATATAGCTTATACCTTATTAGTTTATTCCTTTAATAATCTAGATATTCTTTTATAACCCTCCTAGCTATTCTTTAGATTCTATTAATAATATACTCCTCCTAGAGTCTCGACACTAAGCCCATAGCTCCGTTGTGTCCTTAAATTATTCCCTTATAGAAGTCTTTTATAAAATGCTCTGCTATGCTTTTTAGGACGTATATAGCTTCTCGGTTCTTATATATATCTATTTATAAATCTTCTAACTATGCTTTTAAAATTCTTTATGCCTAAAAGTTCTCTAGTAATTTATAAACTTTTTCTAACTTATCTTCCTAAGTTGTTATAATCTTTGGATAATTGTATCTAATTAGTCTATCTATATTTTTTTGCAGTAAAGCCCCTAATGGCTTTTCGTTATTTTGTAGTTTAGCCTTTTAACTTAATATATTAGCTCGCGTGTTGTCTGTACCCTTAGTATATTAAATCTTAAAATAGTATTCTATAAGTATCTCTACCTATTTAACCTGTCTTTAATTAAGTTCCTTTATTATTAGGAATCCCATTAGGTTCTTATAATCTATCTTAACTATAAATGGTTTTTCTATACCCTATAAGAATGCTCTTTATTTTTTTAATGCTATAACTATACCTAATAACTCCTTGTTGTAAATGTCATAGTTTAGTTTTAGTGGTGTTATCTTCCGACTATAGTATACTACTAGGTACCATCTATTTAGATGCTTTTATATAAAGTATGCCCCTAGTATAAAGTCTAATATATCTGTTTCTATAACCGTCTCTAGTCCTAGTTAATAGATTTTAAGAACTAGCTCTTGGGTAAATAACCTCTTAACTTTTTTAAACAGTTTTTGTTATTCCTTTCCCCATAACTATAGTTCCTCTTTCTTTATTAGTCGCGTAAATGGCTTAATATTCTTTAACTATTATGCTATAAACCTTCTGTAGTAATTGCAAAATCCTAAAAATAATCTTAACTATATAACGTTCTCTAGTTTTTACTAATTTACTATAGCCTTAATCTTTTTTAGATCTATACTAAGTTGGCCTAGTTTAATAATAAATCCTATAAAATTGGTTTTCCTAGTAAAGAACTTGTATTTCTTAATTGCTACTAGCATCTATTTTTCTTATAGTCTCTTTAAGACCTATTTAACGTGTTCTCTATATTCTTCCTTAGTTATTAAGTAGATAATAATATTGTTAAGATATACTATAATTAATTTATTAAGGTGTTCTTTTAATATATTGTTAATTTAATTTTAGAACATTACTAGTACGTTTATAAGCCTAAATTATATAACTAATGGTTTATATTATTATTCATTGCTTAACGTCCGATTCGGATCCCTATTGGGCCCACGCGGACTACTCCTTATATACATATAGGGAGAAAACTCTATTTAAGAAAACCCCGTAATCCATCTTCCCGCCTTTTAGGACTCGCCTACAAGGTGCCTACGAGGCGCCTACGAGTCACCTATAGTGCTCTACTACCTTACTTTTTAACCTCTTTAGGAACCACTGCTGCCGTAACAAACCTACGGACGCGCTAGTATCGCAAACTTTACTCTACTACTGTAGAGTCATCAGGGGGCGCCTAATACCCACCCCCTTACCTTTTATTACTATTTCCCTTACAACCCAGAACTGGTTTAGTACATTTTGGCTAATAAGCCACTAGGTAACCGCCTTAAGACCTTTTTATATTAAGAGCAGTATATTATAGTTTTTTATGCCAGCTACTAAAAGCATTGCTCCTCGGTTAGTGCGTAAGGGGCATAATAGTATTACATGTTTTAGTGTCTGTCTTAGCCAGCCACATTCGCATCTCAGGCTACCTACTAGGACGCCTACCCAGTAGAGCCAGTCTTTTAATCCTATTATTCCTATTCTTAGGAGTATTGCCATTGTATTTTCTACCTTTGTTAGGCCTTCTCAGAGCCCTTAAGTATTTACCCCCTATGGCGTTAACCATGCTATGGCTTGGGTTACTCTTACCTAAGTCAGCCTCTGCACCTTTGACTCCTATACGCCTCTCCAGCGCTAGTCCAACCAGTATTATATTGCGGTTGCTGGTTTCCCGGCGTTCTTTTATGCTCTACTTTAGCTCCTTTCTCTTTCTTACTGTTGTCTTTATTAGCCTCTTACGCATCTCCCTTCCTCCTCTATATAGGCCTAGGCCCTAACACTACACCATTCTTCTTTTGCTTTCTTTACCTATTTCTCTAGTATATCTTCCCTACTTTAGGGTTATTAGATTATTCTCCTATAAGGCGCCCTAGGGTCCCTCCATAGTTTATTTAGGCGTGTCTTAATATACTTTATAACATTAGAGTTGCGTTTATTTTACGCCCTTTATATTACGGCGGCTTTAATATATAGTTATAGGGGGGGGATATTAGCTTCCTTTTTAAGGAGTACTGCAGCCGTTCGCTTATACCCGCCTATTATACTCCAGAGGCATATTATCTGGACCTTTTAGAGTAGTTTAAGGAGTAATTTAGGGGGGCCCTTCTCAGTTTTACTAATAGCCCAGATACTAGATCTATACGTCATAGTAGGCCAAACAACTGCTATATATAGTAGGCGTAACCTCTAAAAGTATAGACCCCATATAGAATTAACAATCCTAGATAATGCAATATACTATGCTTAGCCCTTATAGGCTGCTTACGCCGCATATACGCTCTACCGGAGCTTACTATCTACCTATACTCCTAATACCCTTAGGCCCTAAACTAGTTAACCCCCAAAGCCTTAGATATAAATTACATGCTAGAGATCTACAGATTGGTTGCGTTTTCTTATAAAATAGATTAGCTAGTATTTCTCTAGTAAGAATTAGACTTTATATTGTCTTGCCTATTCTATATAGGTGTTATAGGCTTTCTCTAGTGTTCTACAGTTCTCTGCGGCTATTAGCCTGTATATAATTAGGTTTATATTATTAACAAAGCCTATCCCCTAGGTCGCCCCTTCCTTAAAGGAGTCTAGTAGGTTGCTTATAAAGAAAAGGAAGAGTATAGGCGAGAGGGGTAATCCTTGTGGTATTCCTATTATAACTGCAATAAGGGGGCTCTAGTATCCACTAAAGACTAGTAATATTTCTTTCTGGCCTATAAACCCTTAAATAAATTATATAATCCATTCTAAGAAGCCCTTTGCCCTAAGGATATATAGGAGGCGCTCGTAGGGTACGTTATTATAGGCACCACTAATATCTAGGCTAAGTATTAATACTATAAAGTCCCTTCGCATCGCCCATACAGATTTAATAGTGGCAGCAAGTAGCGTAAGTGCTAATAGCGTTAAGCGGTTCTTTCTTGCCCCTATTTAGCTTTGTGGTAGTAGGGCGTATTCCTCTACCGTATCTGCCATGCGGTCCGCTATTACCTTTTCTAAGATCTTACTAAGGGTGTTTTCCAGGGCAATAGGGCGGTAGCTTCCTAGGATTAAGTAATCTACTTTACCCTCTTTCCGTAAAATAACCGTTATTATAAATCTTCTAAGTCGCGGGTAGTAGCCTATAGCAAAGCATACTCTAGCTACATCTATAAGCCAGGGTGCTATAAGTGGTCCACAGGTTTTTAAGGCCTTATTTGGAATCCTATCTGGTCCTAGTACTATATTATTTAAGAGGCGGCTAATAGTTCTAGCCATTTCCTCTGTTATTATATCGCTGTCGACCCTCAGGCAAGTCACCGGTGTTTCACCTATAATATTACTAAGGTCTGCTAGAGCCGGTTAGGGGAAGAACTTTTCTATAAGAATCTTTGCCTTCTTATCATTATTATTAGTAGCCTATAGTTCCCTTGCTCTTTATAGGGGTGGTAAGTATAGGTCTTCTACTAAACGCCCTACCTTTTTCTTTACCCATTTTACTATAGCCCAAAGGCCCTTGTTATAGGGGAGGCTTAGGTTAAAAGTATGCTCGTTTATAAACCATCTCCAGTTATTCCTTACTTCTTTCTTTAGGGTATTCTTTAGCTAGTTTCTTATGTCTTTATATCGTCTCTTATCTTTAGGGTCATAGCTACTTATATATTTCCTTCTTACTCGTCATTAGCTAGCAATAAGAACCGCGCATTATATAGACCATACGTGTCGCGCGTAGGGGCCCGGTTTTAAGACTAGGCAGTGCTCTTTTAACCCGTTTTTAATTACTACCTAGATCCTTTCTAGTTTTTGGTTGATTTCCTTAGGGGTGGCTAATAAGCCTTACTCGTTTGGTATCGGGTAGATTTCTTCTAGGTCTTAAAGTTATTGTTTAACTGTATTAAGGAAACTATCTATCTTAAGCTTCCTTATTATATATCTTTTGCTACTTAGTTACGCCTTAATATCCAAATCTAGCTATATCTAGATGGGGATATAGTCTAAGGTAAGTGCCTATTTTTCTTTAGAGTTACACCTTTCGAGTCTCTGGTATAGGCCTTCGTCTATAAATATAAGGTCAATTATACTTCTAGAGGATCCTTATTACCATATAGTTGCTCCTAGGGGGGTAGCTAACTTAAGGCCCTAGGTATCTATAGCTCTTAGTAGGCACTCCGCCTGTCGTTTAGCAGTAACATAGATACCCCCCTACCGCGGGTGGTAGAGGTTTATATCTCCTAGTAGGATAAACTTTATACCTTTGGTTTCTAGTAAGCTTATTACTAATATAATATTCTCTGTTTATGGGACTCCTTTAACCCTAGGGTTATATACATTAATAATTTGTACCAGTCCCCTATATATCTGGATTATTATAACTATAATATCTAGGTTAACTGCCTACTATAACCATAAGGATAGGCTAATAGCCTTACTAATTATAAAGTACATACAAGTAGCTACTTTTAGTTTATATAGAAGCTGGAATCCTTAGGGGCAGTATATTAATTATATATAGGTATTATAGTACGGCTCTTATATAGCAAGGATATAGTATTTCTCTAGGTTTAAACTGTCTAGTAGGGGCCTTATAAGGCGGTAGTTTATATTGCCGCAGTTATATTATATAATGGATAGGTAGCGAACCCCCGGCAAGGGTCCTTCGCCTCTCCTTTATTCCTTACTTCTTCTATTTCCACTTTCTCTAGGATATTTAGCACTTCTGTCTCTTATATCTATACCCTAGTCGCTACTTATTTTATATAGAGCTTTCCATTTCTATATCTTATATTCCTACTAGCACTTCTATATCTAAGTCTGTTATTATCTCCGGTTCTTCCCCTACTAGTTAACTATAGGCCCTTTATAGGTCGGCTGCGAATGTTATATTTACCGCGTTAAATCTAATTCTTAATTATCCTGGTTTTAAGCTTACTATAGCTATCTATAGGGGTCTTCCTACAGGGCGTCCTCTCCCTTATATCCCCTATAACCTTTATATCCCTATACAGTCTGGTAATATTACGCGGCGCCGCTTCTAGCCCGTTAAGGCTTAGGATGGCTAGCTTAGCCCCCTAATATTAAAGGTAGGGAACGCTAGGAAGGCACCTGCGTCTCCCTAGCTTATTGCCTATTATTTCTATTCGTCTAACCTAGCGTGCAGTTATTCCCGTAGCTATTAAGCCCTTGCCTTCCGTCTCCTATATTTAATGCAGTCTTCTCTCTCCTACGCCTTATGTGTGCTTTAGTAGCAGTTTACACATTTTATTTAGTCTTAATTTAAGCAGTGTCTTATATTGTGGGGGCCTGCACAATAGCCGTAGCACACCTGTGCTGCGCATGTGGATTAGGTGTGTCCCTATTATACACAGCAGTAGCATCATTCTAGGCGTAGTCTATAATTATAAAGCCTTACGTTGTATATAAGGCCATTTATAATTATTTCTTTTTAGATAAGGAGTTTTTGCATTCCTAGTATATGTATACTGACAATAAGGGAGCCATACGTTCGCCCGGCGTCTCCCTAGCGAGTCTCTAGCAACCCTTATATCCTCTTATTATTCTCGTTATTTGCTTAGTTTACATTTTCCTATTAAAGCCATTAGATTCGGGTGATCTTAAAACCTAATATAAGGCGTTCCGTTTGCTTTACTATCTCCTATATAGTTGCTATATTGTCCGCCTAGCGTCCCTTTTCTACCCTAAGGCTTATAGGAACCGCTAGGACTTCAACTAAGTAATCTTCACAGAGCACTTTTATACCAATTCGTTCTCCTAGCCTGTCCCCTACTTTTACGGCTCGTTCCTTTACCTATTGGTCCTTTAGGGTAACTCTAATGTCTCCGCTCCTAAGGTATTGGACTATAACTGCGTCGTAGACCTCTTTGCAAATCTCCGTAAGGACTTCTATTTCTAATTATCCCCTAAGCTCCTCTGCTTTTTCTATATTTGGTTATATTATAATTATATACCCGGTTATTGTCTTAAGGGGGGTAGGTTCCCTATGCTATAGAAGCGCAGCTACGGCGGCCCAGGTACGGTTCGCCGGTAAAGAAGGATTTTGTTTATTTTTAATTTTACTTAGCCGTTAGAGGATTTAGTTAAGGGTTTACTAGAGGGGCGCCTAGGGCTCACTGGACTGGCAGAGCTATTCTACTAGCTGCATTAGTTCGTTATGGCTAATAGTTGCTCCCCCACAATTTCGGATACTAGACGCGTCTAGTAGGCTTTATATTTTATCAGATGCCTTCTTAATAGAGGTATTTCCGCTTTATGGTGTGGTATTCGCCCGTCTTTATTATGGAGGGCCGTTATTGGGCGTAGATCTAGCGGTCGCGCGCGAGTGCGAACCACCGTCGGTCGACGTGTGCCTCCCCTGCGATGCATGCATCTCAGGGGGATTCTCTAGGTGTTTTTCAGGGTTCTTTTGGTTGGTTTTGGTCTTTTTTAGGCCGGGTGCAGCAAGAGCTCCAAATCCCTTAGTCATATTATGTCAACTAATGGTTTATATAGTCCTTTCTTTAACCTAAAGGCTGCCTTTTATTTATTGCCTTCCTTAATCCTAATCTAATAGTACGCCCATCTTAGATCTATCTTCGTAAAGATTTGCGCATTACCTATTCTATTTTAGATTTTGCTAATTAAGGGTAAAGGATACCTATCCTTTTTAGTGATGCTGTTTAACTATCTATAGTTAATATACAGCCTTAGTTTGCTATTCTTCTTTAGTATAAACAGTACTAGATAACCCGCTAATAACTGCAATAATCTAATATATCCCTTTTATAAGTTTTCCTAAATAAACTCTTTAAGTGCTCTACCTTCTTCTTTAATAAGCTTATAGATTGGAAAAAACCTTAGACTTATTCCTGGTTCTAATTCTATCTTATAGTCCCATACTATATACTTTAATAGCTTTTTACTTTCTAGTAACTATAGTTTCTTACCATACTTATAGTATCTCTTTAGTACGTGGCTTAGCCCTTTCTCTATTTCTTTATAGGTCGCCCCTACTTAGTACTATACTAACTTGGCTTATTGTTATATTTTGCGGCGTTAAGTATCTCTAATATTAACTTGACCTATAATCTAATTAATCCTTAGATTGTATTTCTGTAACTAAGGCATTCCTAATACTACCTTATTATTCCCTAATAGTAATATATCGAAAGACATCTTAATTTGTCTCCCTTTAATGGTTAACTAAATAGGTCCTATTTTAAGATTAATAATGCCTCCTCTATAGGCTATTAGATCTCCTAAAATTGTTACTAATAGGTGAGGATATTCCTTCTTCCTGTATAGTAACCCTATTCTTTTAACTGCTACTAGTAAGATATGGTTCCTTATTGCTTTACTATCTATTAATGCTTTAAACTGCTAATCTTGCCATTTAACTTATAGATTTAGGTGTTGTTTTTAAATTCCTTTAAGGGTCTAAGGCTCTACTACTGGTTCCCTCTGGTCCTATAGGCCTCTACTTTTCCCAACTATTGGCTGCTTAATCCTGCCTATACTTAGTCCAACTTAGGCTAATACTTAGTTTGCTTTTTGTCTTTAATATACTATAGATAGGTGTTCTCTAGATATTCCTACTATTGTTATTTATCTAGGCACTCTTCTATAAGGAATCTTCCTGGTTAAAGTATTAAGTCCCCTTGTTTTTAAACTTTTACTAGGTGCTAACTATATATATACTTAGCGTTTTAATATTTTGCCTTATCCGTTATCTAATACATTTTTATTAAATACTTCCGGTTTTTATTCTTTGGTGCTCTATATATATTATACGCATTATCCATATATACTATCTACAATAGTATATAATATGCTTAGTGTCTTAGGTTAACTCTTAGCTCGTCTTTATCCTTAAGTTTAAACCTTTCTTATATTAATCTGAGCGTTGCGACTTTATTCGCCAGTACTAAAATTTACCTTTTGCTTCTCTAGTCCTCTAATTATTCCTTTAGATCTTTTAACGTCATAATTAAGGCTCCTTTAATGTAAGTTATAGCCTTCTCTATAATTAGGTAGTCTTAGACAACTTTTTCATCCAACTATATATAGAAATCTTCCTACTTATCGTTGTGTCGTTGCCTATACTACTTTTGGTATAGCCCCTTAAGTGTATACGGTCTGTCCGTTAAGAAGTATCTTCTTATTACTATATTATAATAGCCCTTTATATATTATTCCTTAAACCTAGTTAGAATCCCTAGATCCTCTTCTTCTTCTAGTTTAGTAAGCTACTTAGCTCTTAGTGTGCCTACTCTTAGCCTATTAGTAATTCTTTATACTAGCGCTCTGTCCCTTATACGTCCTAATATACTAGATCTCTTATCTAGTTTCTAGTTTTGCTATGCAGCGATCCTTACTCTAAATTCTGCTATAGTTTCTTTTTTTTTGCGTCTTATAAGTGGATCCTTAAAGTCTTTTTACTTCTTGATCTTAATATTAGTTTTCCAATCTTTAGGCTAAACACTGTGTTCCCCTAGTAAGTCTTTTAGCCTAACTACTATGGGTAGATTCAAAGGAATAATATAAATTCTATCTAAATCTATAGGTATAGCTCTTATAGAGAATAAGACGTTGTATAAAGAAGAGAAAGGAATAATAAGAGAATTATATAATTAAATAGTCAGGGGCTTGGTGGTCAATGCGTGCGTATATACGCAGGCGGTCTTCGACGGACTTCGGTAGAATTTAATTAATCTGGCAGAATTTGGTCAAAGCGTCGGAATTTATCTGTCGAGTGTTTCACTGAGACATTCCTACTATAACTGGGCTTTATATTGCAGATTCCCTAATCTGTAAAGAAGTTTCTTACTTCCTGCTTATAGGTGTCCTTATTTATACTCTAAATTTTTAGTCCCTTGGATTCTTTAATCTTAAGCTTGCTAACTTAAGCCTAGCTTCTACCTTAGTCTAATTAGGCGTCTATAGTGTTTTTATCTTATCTTAAGAATCTTATACTATTGGGAAACTCTATCCCGAGCTTATTCGTATATCTTTAAACTAAGCTACTGCCCTACTTTATCGGTTTTCGTCCATTATAGGTCCTTAGGTGTGCCTTATCTTATCTTAAGAATCTTAGTTATCTCTTATCTCTTTTTAAGAATCTTAAGCCTTTGGCCTTTTACCTTTATTAAGTGGTAAGCTAGCACTAGCAGTCATCTGCTTGCTTAATCCCCTTTAGATATTACTCCTTCCGTCTTATAAAGCGATGGATACCGTATCTAACGGTGTTATAATACCCGTTACTAAACCTTACTTTATAGCGGTCTTAGTCTCTACTTCTATTATTATATTATTAAGGTTCGGATACCCTTAGTTAGTTCCTTTAATGTCCTTATTACTGTTAATTAGTAGTAGTAGTAGTAGATTCTTTGATTAACGTCTGATACGGATCCTTGTGGCCCACGCAGACTACTCTATCACAGGGGAAAACTTGTGTATTTACAGGAAGAAACCCCTGCAGTTGGGTTGGGGGAGGAAAAACCCTATGAGCTACCTCAGTAGGATGAAAAACCCCGATTTGCCATGTTCGTCCATAGCAGCGGCCCTGCGGGCCTACAGCTACGTCCTGTCCTCCATAGATGTTCGAACTCCTTGGGTACCACTGCTTCCTTCTCTCCAGCTTATCCAAAGCTGGGGTTCACTACGTCCCAACCAGGCCTTGCCGATCGATTGCTGTGTGCTTATTGTCTCCTTTCTCCCATGTCTTGACCGTCCCCTGTGTGCTATCTCTTGTTGACCATTGCCATATACGCCTTGCCTCCCCCCCCCCTAGAGCCATCGAAGGCGTAAGGGGGATTCATCCATTAACCACCATAATACCAAGCAAGCGGGATATTGTGTTGTGCTTTGGGTATCTTTTGTGCCTAGGCCCCAGCTAGGCCCTTTCCAAGGGTCACCACTCCTTGAAAGGAGATAGGGAAAACCGTGGGTCGCAATCCAGGCTGCCAGGCAGTACGGCAGTAAAATGGCGAGTGACCGCATGCTCCGCGGGCGATCGCTCTGGGGGTTAAGAGGGGCCGTATATTTGCTCGCTGCTCGTTCGTTCGCGTTTGTTTGCTCGTCGATGTGAGGTCGTCGATGCTTTCAATTGGGGGTCGGGGGACGTTGAATTCCATCTCGTATCCGCGAGGATTACACAGGGTTGAATAGGAGCGTAGCAGTTGTCTACTATGAAGGGGGTTACCGTTAGTAGTGGTTTTCGAGATCTCACCATCCCATGTGAAAACTTTTCACTACCCCCCACAACATTTCGTCAACCACCACCACCTCCTACCCGCAGCTGTGCGACGTCTCTGCGTTGGCTCTGCTGAGTCTGAAGACCAGCAGGTTCGTAGGCCTCACCACGTACAGGTGCAGAGTCCGATTTCGAGGACCTATTACTGTTAATTAATAAGTACTCTAACTCTATTGTTATTATTGCTGATTATTATCTATACGTTGCTATAATATCCTAATCCAGCTTATAGAGTTAATCTTGTTCTTTATCCGACTCTTTAGTTCCCTTAAGTCCTTTTAACTCTAGCTCTTATGGCTAATAGCTTACGCTATACTTAGCGTCTTTATAAATTTAGTATGCGTTATTATAACAAAACGCGAAACTTCTAATTAAACATTCTTTTATTCCTTATAGTATACTATCGTTCCTCTATATATGTATATCTTCTACCAGTCTAGTTCCCTTTATTATATAGTAACTCTAACCATCTTTATAATCCCTTGCAAAGTAACCTTATTTCCTATAATTTATATAAGCTCCGTTTTTAAACTATTAACTTTGCTATAGAGTCCGCCTAAACGTCTTTTACTACTAAGATCCCTAGTTTAGCCTTTGCTTCTTAGTCCTATAATTACTAAATCCTTAACCTTTAGGTTTCTATAGTTTCTTACTCTATCTCTTATAGGTTTCTTTAGTACCGCTTAGGTCTATTAGCTCTACGCTATATTATAGTTTCTAACTTAGCTTTAGTTATTACGTGCTTTACGTTTTATATAACTATAAAACTCTATCCTAACCTCTCTTAGCCTATTCCCTTTAGTAGATCCTATTATTAATCTTTATTGCTTAATCTATTAAATCCCTTAAGGTATCCGCATCTTCTATTAGAATAATTACGTCCTAGACTTTAGCTTTAAGTCCCTATTTATACTATACTATAAGCGCCTTATTATTCCATTTAACTTATATAGCTAGCGTTTGGAACTATATTATATACTTAATTACTAAAGTTTATTGCGTAATATCTTAGAGTTTTCTTTTTACTATAGTTACTGCCTCTAGATCTCCAAACATTTATATAAGTTACTCCACAAACCCTTTCTAACTTAAGAACATAAACCGCACCTTTTAGTTAGTAGTTGTTATTCCATTTACCTATATTTCTATAAGGTAAGGCTTAAACTATTTAAGTGCTTTTTTTAATAGGAATAACCCCGTATATGCTATTTGATCCATAGGTATTAATAGTTTTACTTCTTCTTACATAACCTTAAAGTGCATTTGCGTAAGAAATCCTTTAAGCTTTAACCTTTCTCCTAAGAATCTCTTAATTAAAGGTAACTGTTAGTTACACAAAGGGATATCACGTAGCTACGGTTCGTAGATAGTATGATAATTGTTGTTCTGTTTTTGATGGTTGAAGAAAGGGGTGAGGAACTTAAGGTTCCTCACCACGCTAGTGCCGCGGCGGCACGTGACGGCAACTTGCCGCACGTAACGGCAACTTACCACATATAGTGGCAATATACCTCATATAGTGACCACTTGCCTTTATTCCCAACACTAGCAACTCTTCTTTTGTAGTTGCCATCTATATATATATATACCGCTTGACTAGCGTAACAAATATCAATTCTCCTTACTTACTATTGCCATTGTAATATAAGTCTCGCTATCCCAAAATTTGCCTCTTAGCACGTGGTGCTTTCTTACTTAGGAGTTGTAGGTAGATATTGTGTTCGGAGGGCCGCTAAGGCGCTAGTAGTAAGCGAGCCAATAGCGATTTTCTATCCCAGGGATGGAAAATCCTAATTGGCTAAATTGAGTCAGGCTCCCCCTCCAAAAAAGTCTTGGCAAGAGAATCTAACTAATTAGACAACTTCAACCGCCGGTTAAAGTTCCTAAACATCTTAAGACCTTACGTGACTAAGAAATTTCTAGGGACTCCCTTTTAACCTAACCTTTAACTTATATACGCAGAGTATTTATGTTAACGAACGTCTCTAGTGCCTTGTTTGGGTTCGCCTTCGTTATCACATCTACCGGGTTATCTTAGCCATTAATCTATTAAATCTTAAAGAGTTTTTGACGCTCGTAGGATTGCCGAAGTGCCATAATATTAATTATGAGGCGCTTCTCTTTCGTGGTACCAAGCCTAACTAAACACTTATAAAGGGAATATGAGTCGGTGTATACGATTATAGGGATAACGGGAAGTTCAAGTCGATCTATAATTATCTTTAGGGTAGTTCCAATTGCAATTACTATATCGACTCCGCTAACCATTCTATATATCTCTAATGCCAAAACACTTTGGGTAACGTGCTTACTCTTAGTTAAGCTCTAATGGATAAGATTGCTATGGATTATGAAGTTATTCTCTCTAGTAAATTTGTTCGCAATAATGATCTTATATCCTAACTAGGAGCTAAAATCTTTATTATTTGCGAACGATTTATTAACAAATATAAAGAGCTTGGCGGTAGGAAGATTAATAGGCATATAGAGTAGTCCCTAATCAAGATAGTTTATTTACTAGAAAAGACGTTTATTTAGGGCAAGAATGTCGTCCTTAGTTGGTTCCTAGTGTTAGGTGGCAACGAAGAGATTAAATAAAGCCTTAGGTTAACAGATAGAAGCAACATAAGCTCCGCAAGCGCGTTGCTCTATATATCCTTGCTTTAGGGAATTAACGTTAATAACATCGATCTTCTTACCTTAACCCTTCTGGCGCAAAGCAATAGAATCCTTATTTAGGGAGAGGATGCATCTATTAAAGAGTAATGGTGTTATTAAATTAAGCTTTTCTTTTAGCTTTACTATAAGATTTGTCTTTACTAGCTTATCTTCTTTAAGAGCTAAAAATTGGTCGTCCCCTAAGATAATTATATTGTTAGTTTGCATGCCGATAATTCCGAATGGAGTTTCTGTGGTTATAATGAGGAAGTAGGGATTGAATGTAGAAGTAGTCATCAAAAGCTTCTCTTTATGGTGCTTACTATAGGTAGCCTACTAGTGAGTTCCTACCTCTGCGATTCCATATAATGGCTTAAGCACAACTATAATTGTATCTTCAGAATACTGGTGGCGAATTTACTCCGGAAGGTATGCCAATATTAAGCGCTAAAGGTGCGTCTCTAATTAGGTGTAAGCTTAAGTGATATCTTACAAATAAACCGCCATTCTATTCTTTATTAAGGAGGGAGCTAGCGTAACAATAACTCGCTAACTAGCTCGTTAAATCGTAGGAGATTGCGTAAGAATTACCTCCTTACTATTATCGTTGTAACCTTAGATAATAAGCCTTAATTTCTTAAATAGGGCGTTAGTAGCTTTGCCTTTAATCTCGTTGACTATTCTTAACTTAAAGATGCGAACTTTATCGAACTTAGTAGGGTTATACTTCTCGAATTTAAAGACTCCTCTTGCAATAAGACCGTCGATCTCCTACTTATCGGATGCTTAGAAAGGAGCTCCTAGGGTTATAATACGACCTTCCTTTTAGAGCTATTTTACAAGCTTAAAGTTAGCCTTCTTTTTGGCTGTTATAAAGGCCATTAATAACTTAACTCCATTCTCAATGGCGGTAATAAATTATTCTTTAAAATTAACAAGATGTTAGCGATTTTGTGATCCCTTCGGGCAACCTCTACCGCGTCGTGGTTGTGGCGTATCTACTACAATTATATTGGGATTGTAGTCGTCTTCTAGAGCATATTAATCGTGGTTCTCTTTTAGGGCATTTTCTAAAGCATCCTATAAAGGCTTATAATTATTATCTTTATAGTAAGGCTTAATAATAGTTAAACGGAATTAAGTGGGTCCGTAAGGCATCTAAATAGTATAAGTTTAACCATTAATTATAATAAGTTAATGTGGGCCTAACCATTCTCCCTTTTTACGCTATATGTGTACTTTAGACTGGAGTGGCAGATTAAGCGTAGTTAAGGTATTTAGGCCATTTCTTATTCCTAGTGCGTTATTGACCTGGCGTGTGGCATAGAGACGTCGCACC
>Ga0307515_10001738_pt1 | contig 48492 bp, 48 predicted proteins | sample 17_EM_MG_FD_194513 | JGI IMG/M metagenome (GOLD analysis project Ga0307515, IMG submission 194513) | Populus trichocarpa ectomycorrhiza microbial communities from riparian zone in the Pacific Northwest, United States - 17_EM | ecosystem: Host-associated > Plants > Roots > Unclassified | place... | reverse complement strand
CCCTTACCGTTGTTAACTTTATCCACAAAAATCAAGGTTATTAACAAAGAAAAAGAAGCAAAAAGAAAGCTTCAACAATAATAATAACCTATACTATTTTGTTAAAGCTAATCTAAAGGCAATGACGATGGTTTAGTACATTCGTTTAACTATATCCGTTCTGCACATCTAAAATCTGCATATACTACCGAAAGTTATTTTCTTAATTAGAAAACAATATGCTATTTCAATGGGTTTATTAATTAACAACTAAAATTAAAACCTATGAATATGCATAATGAAACCTGGGAAAACCAGGATAGTGATTACCAAAATACCGGGTCAGCTTCTGTAAACAATGCCCATGCCTATAACGCTAATCGCGACTTAGAAGATGATGGCGATGATTTGGACGAAGAGTTTGATGTAACCGACGAGTATCCAAACGAAACTCCCGAAGAACGTAAAACCAGGACAGAAGGTGTAGGTAGCCATAGCCAGGCAGAAGTTGATCAGCCTATCAGAAGCGCCGATACATCTTACAGCGAACAAACCGATGTAACCCCACCTAATAAAAAGGAGTTTCCATCAGTTGGGCCAGCTAAAACCGATTTTGCCAGTCGCCCGCAGGGCCGTACAACAGGCCGTATGGTAGGGCATGAGCCGGGTACCGAAGGTATATAGTTTTAGGAGCTTGAATTATTATTAGCGATGATTATAACATCGTGCCGGCGACCAGTCGGCTTTACTAACCAAACAGAACTCGCTGCTTGAAAATAAGGAGGGGCTATCCGTACCGGCCGGCCTCTTCTTTATCGCTCTTTCGGGATAATATATAGAACAATAATGAGTTTATATTTTATATAACGAGGATAAAATCCCAGCTACAAAAGAGGGTGCCCAGACTTATCACCGACTGAATTCATAGCTATGAATAGTTTTAGAATTAATAACCTAAAATATAAAGGAGGATAAGATCATGAGAAAGTATGAAGAACTAAACCAAAACCAGGCTAACAACCTGTGGATGAAAGAGGCTATTATTAATGCAGATATGACGGAGGGTAATCATACGCTTGAAAGGAATGGCCCCAACAGAAAAAACCTAAAAGTTTTGCATGAGGATGGCAGCTTTGCCGATCTGCCTGATAATGATATACCAGGAGCCGGTGCACTATCGGGCTGTATAACAAAATAAATTTTTATAACACAAAGAAAGGGTACCCAAAACGGATACCCTTTCTTTTGTTATAAGCTAACAAAGCAAAATTTGCTTTAAATTATTCAGGCTTTCACTTATATCGATGCCAGGCTAACGCCGGTAAGCTGGCCGGCAAAGGCAACAAACGCCTTTCCTTCGGTTATTTGCAATTGGTTATCAATGAGGCTTTGTAAATTAACTTTTCCGATAACAAATTTATAATCGCCAGAATAATAGCGTTCTTTTATCGAAATAAATTTCAAATCTTCTACCAATCGCTCGTCATCATACCTTAAATAGATATCAAACTCCACATCGTTGGTAAATTGAAGTCCTGTTTTTTCTTTGGCTTTTTTGTACTCGTATTGGTAGCTATAGCGCAACGCGGCTATATCTGATAGCACGGCCGAACCGGTAGGGTGGCCACCGGCGCCTTTTCCGAAAAAGAATTGCTGATCGGCAAAGGCGGCTTGTACCGTTACCCCATTGTACTCGTACTCCACGTTATATAAAAACTCGGTACTGTTAACAAATTTAGGCAATACAAACATGGCCACGTTGCTATCGTCCAATTCTTTAGCTACCGGAACCAGTTTAATTTTCAGGTTCTTTTCGCGGGCGTATTGTAAATCCTGGGCAGCAAGGTTCTGAATGCCCAAATTGAAAACTTCATCTGGCTGTACTATTACGCCATAGGCATGTGCCGCAGCAATAACCAGCTTGTATTTGGCATCGTAACCACCTACGTCGCTGGTAGGGTCGGTTTCGGCAAAACCAAGGTCTTGCGCCTGTTTAAGGGCACTATCATAATCCAGGCCTTCAATAAAGCCTTTAGATAAGATATAATTTGATGATCCGTTAAAAATTCCGCTTATGGAGTGTAGCAGTTCATTATCATAATACTCTTCCAGGTTACGGATAATAGGGATACTACCGCAAACCGCGCCTTCGTATAATAATGAAGTGCCATGTTTGTGCTGTAGCTCAATCAGCTCTTCTAAATGAAGCGCTATCATTTTTTTACTGGCCGATACCACGTTTTTCCCGCTGCTTAATGCCCTTGATACAATTTCAAAAGCAGCCTCGGTATCGTTAATCAATTCTACAATGGTATTAATCTCCGGGTTGTTTAGCAACTCGTCTTTATCTGTTGTAAATAAATGTGCCAGCAGGGAGCGCTCTTTGTGCGGATCCTTAATAGCAAATTTTACAATTTCGATGTTTAAATTTTTTGTCTTGATGATATCATATAATCCCTGTCCAACTACGCCAAATCCAAATAATCCTATACTTAACTTTTTACTCATTACGCTGTACGTTGCAATTCTATAATTTTTCCTTTTACATCAGTTTTAAAAAATGATGTGATAATATTTGTTAATGCTTCTGTTTCAATTAAAAAACCATCGTGGCCATAAAACGAATCCAATTCGGCAAAGGCCGATTTAGGAATATGCCTGAACAGGTATTCCTGCTCTTCGATGGGGAATAACACATCTGACTTGATACCAATAACCAGCGTACGGGCTTTTATAATGCTTAATGCTTTCTCAACACCGTTACGGCCGCGGCCTACGTTGTGCGAGTCCATCACCTTGGTTAAATACCAGTAGCTGTAGGCATTAAACCGGTTCACCAGTTTTTGGCCCTGGTATTCCTGGTAGGTTGATGCCTTAAAATTATCGGTTTTGTTATCAATCTCCTCCTGCTGTGTAATACCGTAAGTTTTATAGGTACGGTAGGAGAGCAGCGCTATACTCCTGGCGGCCTTTAAGCCGTTTTGGCCGCCTTCAATAGTGTTATTGTTAAAAGTGGCGTCGGCACTTAAAGCCAAACGCTGCGACTCATTAAACGCGATGCCCCATGGCGAATGCCGTGCGTTGGTTGCTATCAAAATAAGGTTTTTGATACGGTTTGGTTGGATGATGCCCCATTCAATAGCCTGCTGGCCACCCAATGAGCCACCAATAAGGATATGAATATTGCCCACGCCCAAATGGTCGGCTAATAACTGGTGGGCCTTAACTATGTCCCTGATAGTAAACTGGGGGAATGTTAAAAAATATGGCAAACCAGTTTCCGGATTTGTGCTTACCGGATTAGTTGTACCATATGGCGAACCCAAAATATTGGCACAAACTATAAAATGTTCTTCGGGGTTAAATTTATTTGCAGTGCCCACAAAACCTTTCCACCAATCAAAAACATCGGCATTGGCTGTCAGGGCGTGGCATACCCACACCACGTTGTCCCGCTCTTGGTTTAAGCGGCCATAAGTATGAAAGCCTATCTCCAGTTGCTGTAGTTGTTCGCCAGATTCCAGCTCAAAAGTTTGTGTGTACTTAAATATTTCTGTGTTCATTCTATCTTACTTTCAGTCGAAAGTCTTGAGTCTTAAGTTCTAAGTCGTTATTTTTTTAACTCAGAACTTAAGACTTTCGACTTAAGACTTTAAACCAATTCGGCTTGCGCCTCTTTTATTTTGGCAAATGCCTGTTCAAAATCTGCTTTTATATCGTCAATATGCTCAATACCAACCGCTATCCTTAACGATGTTGGGGTAACGCCTGCCGATAGTTGTTCTTCATCAGATAGCTGCTGATGTGTTGTGGCCGATGGCTGTATGATGAGCGTTTTAGCATCGCCCACATTGGCTAAATGACTCACCAGTTTCAGGCTATCTATTAATTTACCCGCTGCTTCTTTATCGCCATCAATCTCGAAAGATAACACAGCTCCGAAACCATTTTTCAGGTATTTTTTTGCTAATTCGTGGTATGGCGATGATGCTAATCCCGGATAGTTTACTGATGCTACCTGCGGATGCTGGTCAAGCCATTTAGCCAGTTCCAGTGTATTATCTACATGGCGTTGCACCCGTAATGATAGTGTTTCCAGTCCCTGTATATTCAGCCATGAATTAAATGGCGATTGCGAAGGGCCAAAATCGCGCAAGCCTTCTACACGGGCACGAATAATAAACTGAATGTTGCCAAACGGACCGCCAATGCCAAATACATCGGCAAAAACCAACCCGTGGTAACCTTCAGAAGGCTCGGTGAACTGCGGAAACTTGCCGTTGCCCCAGTTGTAGTTGCCGCCATCAACAATAACGCCACCAATGCTGGTACCATGGCCGCCAACCCATTTGGTGGTTGATTGTACCACCACGCTTGCGCCATGCTCCAACGGACGGAATAAATAGCCGCCTGCTCCAAAAGTATTATCAACAATCAGCGGCAGATCGTGCTTTTTGGCCAATGCGCCAACTTTATCAAAATCGGCAATTGTAAAGCCAGGGTTACCTATAGTTTCCAGGTAAATGGCCTTGGTTTTATCATCTATTAAAGCTTCAAGGCTTTCGGCGGTGTCGTCTTTGGCAAAACGAACATCAATGCCTAAGCGTTTAAACGCAACTTTAAACTGATTATAAGTGCCGCCATATAAAAATGGTGAGGTCACAAAATTATCGCCGACTTGTAAGATGTTATTTAACGCTATAAACTGGGCGGCCTGACCCGATGCGGTGGCTAAAGCCGCAACGCCACCTTCTAAAGCGGCAATGCGTTTTTCAAACACATCGGTAGTGGGGTTCATTAAGCGGGTATAAATATTGCCAAACTCTTTAAGGGCAAACAGGTTGGCGCCATGCTCGGCGTTTTTAAATACGTACGATGTAGTTTGATAAAGTGGTACCGCGCGTGAACCTGTAGTAGGGTCAACTTCCTGGCCGGCGTGTAATTGTAAGGTTTCGAATTTTAAGGCTGACATAGTTGTAGATTTTTAAAAGGTTATAATTAAATTTTGTTGTTTAGATGGATTTTTGACAAGCTGATAAAATGTTTACCAGTTTTACAACACGTATGTTTTCAGGGATTGAAAAAGGGACGTATTAAAGCATCAACAGCAGCAACACATACAAATGAAGCCGATAATTGGGCTATTGCGTTGTATGTTACCGTTTTGGGTATTAAAAATGTTGCTTGTAGTAATTGTAATTAAACTTTTCATGGCTATAAATTTATATCCCCCGGTGTTATTTGCCGGGACAGGAATTGGCACCTTCTTCAAAACTGAAGGGTTGCCAGCGGGTCATTGAGCCTGATCTCTCGCCGCTTCTTTATAAATCAATACCCGAACTATGCGGAGAATTGATTGACTATGGTATCGCTACCAAATAATGTCCCAAAGATAAGCGGATATTTATTTAAATACCAAATTTTATTTTTATTAAGAGGCGAAGAGTAAAGGTAAAAGGCGAAAGGTAAAAGGTTTTTGTGTCAAAATCTTTGTTGTTGCTCCGATGCCTGTATCCTCACAGGCATCTTTCCGATTAGTAGTCGAATTATCTAATCCAAGCGACAACATCTGGAATAGCGGTCTGAGAGGGCATAGACCGTGGCGAAGGATTGTTTTTAAATGCCAAATTTTATTATCTTGTATCGCCAATAAACCATTGCATGAATAAGTTTTTCGCTTTTGTAATTTTCATTTGCTGTTCAACAACCATGATGTTTGGGCAGGAGAGGGAAAAAGTAGAAAATGTAAACCAACAGGTTGTTACCGCTGATTCCGTTTTTATCAAAAAGCTGGCCGATACCTATAAAGCCAATCCCGCGGGTGTGCTGGATCTGTTAATTACGTCAAAACATACCATGGAGGATATTGGCTTCTGGTATTCTGAGGTCTCAAGGATTTATGAATCAGACTACCTAAGGGTAGGTTATCAGTTTATATTTTTTAAAGACTCGTTGATAAGTTATAAGCTAGACGCCAGCATACGTTATGGCGCCCGTTTAGACACGCGGTATAGAAAAATATGCTTTCCTTTATTTAAATTTAAGGATGAACTGCATTCTAAACCAGTCTACTTTAACTACGATGCGATGTCAAAGCCGCTAAACGACAGTGTGAAAATTGTCTCGAAAAATAAACAGCTACGGTTTTTAATGACACCTTTTTCCGGGACTACCTACGGCTATTATCTTGTAATGGGCTATTTCTTGATCCAGTTAGATAGTCGGATTAATTTCGACGCCGTAAAAAGCAAGCTAACGCCAGAAACTGATTATATGCTTCTTTTTAGCAAAAACCCTGCAGCCCGCTTGTGCGCTGTAGAGTACTACTATAAAAATCCGGGCAGGTTTGTAAATATGAAAGATAAATTCGAACAGCGGATAGCTGCCATATACAAAGATATGCCAATAATAACCACACGAATTAGTGGTCACAAAACCAATCAATATGCGGAAGAGATGGTAAATTTAGCGGTCAAAACTGCTTTTTAACGAAGATGTAGGCAGCATGAAAAGCAATAAATGAAAAAGATTTCTCACGTCAAATCTTATCCTAAATATACCTTTTTCCCTTTACCTTTCGAAAAGGGCTTGCTCCAAATCTTCCACCAAATCATCAATATGTTCTAACCCAACCGAAACCCGCAATAAATTCCTTGGTGTTTTAGTGTCGGGGCCTTCTACGGTTGCGCGGTGCTCAATTAGGCTTTCCACACCGCCTAAGCTGGTTGCTTTGGTAAATATTTTGAGTTTGTTGATGATGTTGTGCGTATCGTTTTCATCGCCCTTAATAATAAACGAAAGCATGCCGCCGAAGGCCAGCATCTGCTCTTTGGCAATCTCATGCTGCGGGTGCGATGGCAGGCCGGGATATAATACTTGCTCTACTTTAGGGTGCTGCTCTAAAAACTCAGCTAACAGTTGCGCATTGTGTACATGGCCCTTAACCCGGTAAGGCAGGGTTTTAATACTGCGCACCAGCCAGTAGCAGTCGGTTGGGGAGGGGATAGCGCCACCCATTTCCTGTACCTGTCGTATTTTTGCCCACCAATCGCTTTTTTCGGCGGTGATTAATGCGCCGCCCATTAAATCGCTGTGCCCTCCAAAATATTTGGTGGCCGAGTGCATTACTATATCGGCACCCAAAGCTAATGGTTGCTGGCATATAGGCGTGGCAAAGGTATTGTCAACAACAACTTTAATGTTATTTGCCCTGGCAAAGGCAACTACTTTTTTAATATCGGTGATCTTGAGCAACGGGTTTGACGGCGTCTCAACCCAAATCACCCCGGTTTCGGGCTTGATATGTTGAGTCAAAACCTCAATATCGTTAACATCAACAAAATCAAAAGTTAAAATACCCGCAAATAGGTTTTTAAGCTGATTACGCAAACCGTGGTACATATCATCCGGGCAAATAATATGTGTACCGGGGGCCAGCGACTGGAATACCGACATGCCCGCCGCGTTACCAGATGAAAATGAAGCTGCATCGGCGCCACTCTCTAATTTGGCTATAACGTTTTCAAGCAACGCTCGGTTAGGGTTCGATGCCCTGCTGTAAATATGCCCGCCGGGAAAGCCGCCGTCTTCGCCACGTTCAAAAGTAGTCGACATAACGATAGGTTGTATTACGGCTTTTGATGATCCGTCTACGTGGTTGCCTGCGTGGATAGCTATAGTTTCAGTTTTCATTATTGCTGATGTTGTTGTGCCTTCAAAGTAAATAAGATTATTTGTAATGTGTTGTAGCGGGCCGTGTAAATTTTGCGTAATTGTTAAAAAACATAACATGAAAAACCTGTACCTGCTTACAATTGTCCTGTTATTAACGGCCACTGCCTGTAAAAAAGAAAACATCGCCAAACAAAGCGAATACGATGCCAGCTATAAAGCCTGGATAAGCTTCAAAAACAGCTCAAAAAACTCTTATTCCTATACAACAGTTTTTGGTTCATGGGTAGGGTTTGGTGTTACTATCAAAGTAGCCGTAAGTAATGGCAAGGTTGTTTCGCGTGATTATATCCGGATACAATCACGTAATGATGGTACCAATAAAGTTGATACCGCTGAAACCTGGCATGAGGATGCTGCCACCATAAATACACACCCAAATGATGCCGCCGAAGCACTAACCATAGATGACATTTACTTAAAGGCCCGTACCGAATGGCTTAAGGTTGATGCCTCAACCAATGATATCATATTTGAAGCCAAAAACAACGGCCTTATTTCCGACTGCGGCTATGTGCCGCATAATTGCGCCGACGATTGCTTTAGAGGCGTGAATATTACAACCATAACCGCTTTATAAGCTAAAAGCCGAAAGCTATTCCAATTCTTGTTTTAAGCTTTTTGCTTTCAGCCTTAAGCTTTCGGCTTTCTCCAATTTGCTTTTTGCATTCAGCCTTCGGCTTTAAGCTTTCCCCACTCATAATCTTATTGTAAAGATGCCCCTTGCTTTAGGCCTTTGGCTTTAAGCTTTCCGCTTTTTTACTACATTTGTTCAAAGTTTTTTGAATGGAAGCTGAGCATAATTTACAGTTATTATTACAAAATCCCGACCTGCCTGCTGATTTAAAGCACATTGCCGAAAAGGTACAGCGCAGCGAAAGGATTACCTTTGATGAAGGTGTTACGTTATATGAGCAGGGCGACCTTGGTTACCTTGGTGTTTTAGCCAACTACATCCGCGAAAAGCGCCATGGCGATAAAACTTATTTCAACCGTAATTTCCATATCGAGCCTACCAATCTTTGTGTTTACGATTGCAAATTTTGTTCGTACTCGCGCCTGCTTAAACAAAAAGCCGAAGGCTGGGAGTATACCATGGACGAAATGTTTAACATGGTAACCAAATACGATGACGAACCGGTAACCGAAGTACATATTGTAGGTGGCGTACTACCGCAATATGATGTCCCTTTTTACCAGGAGCTTTTCAGCCGGATACGTGCCCATCGCCCCGAATTGCACATCAAGGCGTTAACGCCGGTTGAATACCACTACATTTTCAAAAAAGCCAAAATTGACTACGCCACGGGCATGCGCCTGATGATGGAGGCTGGTTTAGGCTCGATACCCGGCGGCGGGGCCGAGATTTTTCATCCCGAGGTTCGTGATCTGATTTCAAAAGATAAATGTACCGGCGACCAATGGCTGGCCATACACGAGGAATGGCACAAGTTAGGCGGCCGCTCAAACGCCACTATGCTTTACGGCCATATCGAAAAATTCCATCACCGGGTTGACCATATGGAACGTTTACGCCAGCTGCAGGATAAAACAGGTGGTTTTCAAACATTTATCCCGTTGAAATTTCGCAACCAGGATAACCAGATGTCGCACGTACCTGAATCAACTGTTGTTGAAGATTTGCGTAATTATGCTGTCGCGAGGATTTATTTGGATAATTTCGATCATATAAAGGCCTATTGGGCCATGATCAGCCGCACCACGGCGCAGCTTTCGCTTAATTTTGGGGTGGATGATATTGACGGTACGCTTGACGATACCACCAAAATTTACTCGATGGCAGGTGCCGAAGAGCAGCACCCCGGCATGAGCACCAAACAACTGGTTGAACTGATTAAGCATATAGGCAGGTACCCTATAGAGCGCGATACGCTTTATAACGTAGTTACCGATTACAATGATTTTGAATTTCCTGAAACCCAGCCAAAGCCTCAATATTACAAGCTGCCGGTAATCAATTAAGCTAAACAAAAGCCTAAAGCAGAAGGCTTAAAGCACAAAGCAAAAATAAAAGTGCTTAAGGCGGATGGCTAAAAGCTGAAAGCAAAAATGAAAGGGCTGCCTGGAGTTGTCCACATAAATAATATAACAACAATAAAAAAGCTTTAAGCCTTGTGCTTTCAGCTTTCAGCTAGAAAATGCAAAAAACCTTATACATAGTACGTCACGGCCAAACTGAGTACAACAAATTGGGAATTATCCAGGGCAGGGGTGTTGATACCGACCTAAACGATGAGGGCCGCAAACAGGCACAACAGTTTTATGCGGCTTATAAATATGTACCTTTTGATAAAGCATATATATCTGCGCTAAAACGTACAAAGCAAAGCATTCAGCCTTTTTTGGATGGCGGATTGCCTTTTGAAACGCTTCCAGGCCTTGATGAGCTGGCCTGGGGTATACATGAGGGCCAACTGCCCACACCGGAAAACAAAGCTGCGTTTTTGCAAATTATGCGCGATTGGCTGGATGGAAACCTCGATAGCAAATTTGAAGGCGGCGAGAGCCCCAACGAAGTAGAAATCCGCCAGCGCGAAGCTTTGGAAGTGATCATGAGCCATCCCGAAGAAAAAACTGTGCTGGTTTGCATGCATGGCCGCGCCATGCGTTTATTGCTTTGTATTTTAACCGGCAAACCATTGAGCGAAATGGATAACTTCCCACATCAAAATTTGGTTTTATACAAAGTTGTTTATGATGGCCAACAATTTGCTATCGTAGATTTTAACAATGCCGAACATTTAAAACAATCCTGAAAGAGAACGTTTCTTGTGAAAAAGATCAGAATATCAGCAGTAAGCTACACCAATACCAAACCCTTTATATACGGCCTTCAACATACCGGTTTTGTAGATAAAATAGAACTAAGCTTGGACACCCCAACTGACTGTGCCCAAAAACTCATTGATGACGTGGTGGATATCGGCCTTATTCCTGTGGCGGCCACATTAAGCCTGCCCAACTGGGAAATAGTATCCGATTACTGTATTGGTGCCGTTGGTGCGGTAAACTCGGTGTTTATATTCAGTAATTGCCCGGTACACGATATTAAGTACCTACAGCTTGATCCCGAATCGCGCTCATCTAATAACCTGGCGCGTGTACTGCTCAAAAACTATTGGAAAATCAGCCCGGAGTTAATTGAGGCTGCACCAAACTACAGCTTGTCGACCGATTTAGATACGGCTTTTGTTCAAATAGGCGACCGTACCTTTGGCAAAAAAGACCAGTATAAATATGTATATGATCTGGCCGAAGAATGGCAAAAGTTCACCGGTCTGCCGTTCATGTTTGCAGGCTGGATAGCCAACAAACCAATCCCGCATGATTTTATGCAGGAATTTAACGCCGCCCTGAAATACGGTCTGGATCATCGGCATGAGTTATTTAAAGAGTTGCCTATGCGTGATGACTTTGATATTGTTGATTACCTGATGGTAAAAATTGATTTCGATTTAACCGAAGAGAAGAAGAAGGCCTTATATATGTTTTTGGATTACATAAAGCGATTGAACGATTAAAAGTTTGGTTTGAACCTGAATTTACAGAATTAAAAAAGCTGATTCGAGAAATTCTAAAAATTCGCTTAATTCGAGTTCAGACAAATTAAATGATATTAAAATCACACTTAGGGATCAAAGATATAGTTTGCGATTTCAGTATCTTAACCGTTGTTTATTGAAACTAATCAAATTCAAATAAAACCATGGAACTATCTCTTCATATCATCCTCGAAAAACCCACTCCGGGGGTAGCCTTTGGCCTGCAAAAGGGATCGGGTAATAAATATGAAACTGTACAAATCCAGCAAACCGACTCGGGCGACCTGGATTTTTATTTAACGGTAACCACAAAAGGTGATAGGCTCAAAGATGCTTCGCCAAAGTTCGGCGGGCCATTTATACAGGGTCCCTATATGGGTAACTTTATTTACCTCGATATCGGCACGCTGGCCGGGCAGGTTAGCCCCTGGAACAGGAGGCTCAAAATTCCGATGGCCGGAATAACCTGGGAGATCATCGATCAGCTAAATGCGGAGGCGGCTTTAACGCTTAAAACAAACGTAGCCGGAACCGCCAAAGACGGAAGCCCCAATTGTGCTACTGTAAAGCCATTTAATGGCTGGCAGGTAGCTTACTAAGTAAGCAGCACAAAGTCGGTAGCCGTAAGTCTATCTTTCTTATTTCTGTACTTACAATTTACGACTTTGGGCTAAAAACTAAATATCAATTTATAGATAACACAACACTATTATATATCAATATAAATTTATCATGGAAGCTCAACAGGAAACAACCACCGCTTTATTCATTAAAATAGCCATATCAAACTGGGAGTTGCAAAACACCCGCCTTAACGCGTTGCTGGAAAAGCTAACCGACGAGCAAATTGCCGGCTTTACCGCGCCCGACCGTAACAGCGGCACCTATCTTTTAGGGCATTTGACCGCGGTAAGCGACGGCCTGTTCACATTTTTAGAACTTGGCGACAGGCTTTATCCGCAGCTGGATGAGATATTCCTGAAAAACTCCGATACCTCAGGGCTGGAAAAACCGCCGATAGCCGATATCAAAGCTGCCTGGCACAACGTAAACACTACCCTTAAACAAAAATTTGACGCCATGCAGCCCGAAGATTGGTTTACCAAACACAGCGCCATACCTGCCGAAGATTTTGCAAAAGAACCACATCGCAACAAACTGAATATCCTCATCAACAGAACAGTTCACCAGGGCTACCACATGGGGCAACTGGCCTATTTAATGAAAAAGTAGATAGCCCCTCCAAACCTCCCCTGAAGGGGAGGCTTTAAGAAAAAACCTCTACGCAAATCAAAAAGTTCCCCCTTCAGGGGGTTAGGGGGCTCCTCCTGACAATTCCATGATCTCAATTTGACAAACAGATGGTACTATGCCTAAATAAACAGCTGTATATTTGCTTAACGCTGTTAAATAATTTAAGGCGTAAATAAAATGGCCAGTAAAGAACGTATTCAACGCTTAAAAGACGAAACCAGGATCAATATCCTGGATGCCGCGCTCCAGATTGTTAAAGAGGAGGGATGGCAGGCTTTAAGTATGCGTAAAATTGCCGATGTAATTGAATACACCGCTCCTATCATATATGAATATTACGCTAATAAAGAAGCTATTTTGCTGGAACTTGCCCGCAAAGGCTACCTGTTATTAGCCAAAGACCTGAGGGCAGCTCACGAACAACATGCACTGCCAGAAAAACAACTGGAGGCTATGTGGCTTGCCTATTGGAATTTTGCCTTTGCCAACAAAGAGCTTTACCAGATTATGTTTGGCGTTACAACCAATTGTTGTTGCGAAGAAATAAACAAACTGGAAGAATCTGTGATGCCCTGGGATCTGTTCACCGATGTGATAGGCAAAGTGATGCATATAGACAATCCGGAGTCGGATATTATCTGTACTAAGTATTACACCTTCTGGTCGGTAGTTCATGGCTTGGTATCTATCAACTTATTAAGCCGTGGTTCATCAGATGATATCAATCGGCAGGTACTAATGGATGCCATCACCGGTATCATCAGGTCGATAAAACCTGAGTAATTTTTGCTCAAAAAGTAACAGTGTTAAATGATTTAACACTGTTAAACTAAAATTAAGTCAATATAAAACAATTAACAACATCGCCATGGATATCAACTTCTACATAGCGTTAGTTAACAGTGTTAGATTATCTAACAATCAGATTAATGCTGGTTTAACAACTAAACGTTAGCGCGGTTAACAAGTACGCTCATAATAAGTTAGCCTCACCTAATCCTCTCCAAAGGAGAGGACTTTAAAAAACATGCAAATCAAGAACCCTCTCCTTTGGAGAGGGCAGGGCAGGGCTAAAATTTCAAGGTTATCATTTCAATAAAAATAGCACATATATAGTATTTCAATAATGAAAACAATTAACTCCACATATATCTACCCGCCGCAAGGCATCAAATCACTACACTATCTATCACCTTTAAAATTAAGTATTATGAAAATTATCCCATTAGCGCTTTTAGCACTTACATTATATGGCTGTTCGCCCAAGCCGCAAACACAGCAGGCGCCACCACCGCCGGCATTACCCGTTGCCGCAATAACATCGGGCACACAAACTACTTACCAGGAATATCCGGCATCGATAGAAGGTACTGTTAACGTAGAAGTTCGCCCGCAGGTAAGTGGTGCTTTAGACAAAGTATTTGTTGACGAAGGTGCTTTTGTAAGTGCCGGCCAGCCTATATTTAAAATAAATGAGCAGCCTTACCGCGCCGCCTTAAACAATGCCTTGGCAAGCTTACACGCGACCGAAGCTGCTGCAGGCAATGCGCAACTTGAAGTTGACAAGCTTACACCGCTGGTTGAAAACAAGGTAGTATCTGATTACCAGTTAAAAACCGCAAAAGCCAGCCTGCAGGTTGCTAAAGCTAATATAGAATCGGCTAAGGCAAATGTATCAACCGCACAGATCAATTTGGGCTATACTTTAATAAAAGCACCGGTTAGCGGCTACATCGGTCGTTTGCTGAAAAAACAGGGAAGCCTGGTTACTCCGCAGGATGTGGACGCTTTAACCCAGTTATCTGATGTGCATGATGTACATGTTTACTTCTCTTTGGGCGAAAAAGATTTTGTAGCCTTTAAAGAACAGTACCCTGGCACAACGTTAAAAGAAAAACTGCAGCACTTGCCTACGGTGTCATTACTATTAGCCGATGGCAGCCAATACGCCAAACAAGGTAAAATAGATGTAATAGACGGCCAGTTTGATAAAAACACAGGCGCTATTACCATCAGGGCGAATTTTGCCAATCCCGATGGTTTGTTACGTGCCGGTAATACAGGTAAAGTACGTTTAAGCTTACAACATACAGATGCGTTGATAGTGCCGGAGTCGGCCACCGTCGAAATGCAGGATAAAGTGTTTGTTTTCGCCCTTGCCGATAGCAATAAAGTGAAAAAAGTACCTATCAACATAGTAGGCAAAAGCGGCGAAAATTACCTGGTTAAAGATGGCCTTAAAGCCGGCGACCAGATTGTACTAAGCGGCATGGACCACTTAGCCGAAGGTATGGTAATAGCGCCTCAAAAAGCTACTGATAAGGTTGCCGCTTTAAAATAAGAATCAAGAGTTAAGAATCAAGAGTCAGGATTTAGGTTAAAGGTAAAAGGCCAAAGGTAAAAGGTTTAATTGGTTGTTATTGATATTATTCAATTACGAATGATATGCAGCACTGGTATAAATCCGAAATCGAACTTCCAAAATCCGAAATAAAAAATCAAAATCATGTTACAGAAATTTATAGAAAGACCAGTACTTTCAACCGTTATCTCCATATTATTGGTGATAGTAGGTGTACTTGGTTTAACAAAACTGCCCTTAGAGCGGTTCCCGAATATTGCCCCTCCGGCGGTATTGGTATCGGCTGTTTACCCTGGCGCCAATGCCGAGACTATTTTACGTTCTGTTACGCCTTCGTTAGAAGAAGCGATTAACGGTGTGGAAAATATGACCTATATGACATCTACCGCCAGTAACGACGGTACATTGGGTATTACCGTTTACTTTAAACAAGGTACCAACCCCGATCAGGCAGCCGTAAACGTTCAAAACCGTGTTTCGCAAGCCACAAGCCAGTTACCGGCCGAGGTTGTTCAATATGGTATAACCACAACCAAACAGCAAAATAGCTTCATTGGTGCTATGGCTATCTACTCAGAAGATCCTAAAAAATACGATCAAACCTTTGTGGCCAACTATGCACAGATTAACATTGTGCCCGAAATTAAACGTATTCCGGGTGTAGGTTCGGCCAGTATATTTGGTGGTATTAAAGATTACTCCATGCGTGTTTGGCTTAACCCAGGCCAAATGGCAGCTTACAAAGTTACGCCTGCCGAAGTTATGGCAGCTATCCAGGACAAAAACCTTGAAGCCGCCCCGGGCAGATTTGGCGAGCGCAGCAACGAGGCATTTGAATATGTAATTAAATATAAAGGTAAACTTACCAAACCAGAAGAGTACCAGAACATAGCTATTCGCGCAAATGCAGATGGTTCTGTACTGCATTTAAAAGATGTTGCCCGAGTTGAGCTGGGTGCTTACTCTTACAACAGCGTAAGTAACCTGAACGGTCACGATGGTATTATCGTAGGTATTATACAACTTTCGGGCTCAAATGCCAATGAAATTCAGATTGGTATTGATAAGCTGATGGAAAAACTATCAAAGGATTTCCCTGCTGGTATCAAATACAACCAATTCTATCGCACCAAAACCGATCTTGATGAATCAATTAACCAGGTGGAACATACATTGGTTGAGGCTTTCATATTGGTATTCATCGTAGTATTTATATTCCTTCAGGATTTCAGGTCGACATTGATCCCGGCTATAGCCGTTCCGGTGGCTATTATCGGTACGTTCTTCTTCATGAACCTGTTTGGCTTCTCGGTTAACCTTTTAACCCTGTTTGCCCTGGTGCTCGCCATCGGTATTGTGGTGGATGATGCCATTGTGGTGGTAGAGGCTGTGCATGCCAAAATGGAGCACGACCCAAGCCTAACCCCTAAGGCGGCAACTACCGAGGCTATGCACGAAATTACAGGCGCTATTATATCTATTACGCTGGTTATGGCTGCGGTGTTTTTACCGGTTAGCTTCATGGTAGGCTCAACAGGTATATTTTACCGCCAGTTTGCGTTAACTATGGCCATAGCTATTATTATATCGGCTGTTAACGCATTAACCTTAAGCCCGGCCCTGGCAGCACTGTTCTTGAAGAACAAGCATAGCGCAGATGGGCATGCCGCACCTAAAAAAGGTTTTGTAGATAAATTTTATGCAGGCTTCAATGGTGGTTTTAATTATATGACCAACAGGTACGTAGGTGGCTTAAAATTCCTAATTAATAAAAAGTGGCTAAGCATAGGCGGGTTAGTGTTGGTAATTGCAGCAACAGTTTACCTGGTAAACAGAACAAAAACGGGCTTTATCCCAACTGAAGACCAAGGCTTTGTGGCCATCGCTGTTAGCACGCCATCCGGTACATCATTAAGCGGTACCAATAAAATCTTTAAACAAGCCGAAGATCAGCTGAAAACTTTACCATCGGCAAGGTTTGTTACGGCGTTGTCTGGTTTTAACTTTTTAACCCAATCTAGCAGTCCATCTGCCGGTGTAATCTTCCTCTTATTAAAGCCAAATGAAGACCGGGGAGCAGTTAAAAATATTGACGAGATACAGAATATTGTTAGAGGAAGATTAGGCGGCATACCTGGCGGCACTTTCTTCGTATTCAGTTTTCCAACGGTGCCGGGTTTTAGTAACGTAGAGGCCATGGATGTGGTACTACAGGATAAAACCAACGGTAAGCTGGATAAATTTAGTGGTGTTGCCAATAATTTTATAGGAAAGCTGATGCAGAAACCAGCAATAGCTTATGCCTTTACATCTTACAAAGCAGATTATCCTCAGTTACAATTAGAAATTGATGACGAAAAGGCTGGTCAGCTGGGCGTAAATGTTAAAGACATTTTGCAAACAATGCAGGCTTATTTTGGTACGGCACAGGCGTCAGATTTTAACCGCTTTGGTAAATACTACCGCGTCGTAGTACAGGCTGACACTGCGGACAGAACAGATCCTTCGGCAATAGACAGGGTATTTGTTAAAAATAAAGCCGGCGAAAGTGTGCCTATCAATACACTGGTTAAACTAACCCGTGTATATGGTTCAGAAACGGCTTCACGTTATAACCTGTTCAACTCTATCGAGATTAACGCTATCCCTAAACCGGGTTATAGCTCTGGTGATGCAATTAAAGCTATACAGGAAACAGCGCAGGAGCAATTGCCTACAGGCTTTGCCTATGAATTTGCTGGCCAAACCCGTGAGGAGATTGCTTCGGGCGGTCAGTCGGCTATTATCTTCATGCTTTGTTTGGTGTTTGTATACTTCTTATTATCAGCACAGTATGAAAGCTATATATTACCATTGGCAGTTATCCTTTCAATCCCTACAGGTATTTTAGGTGTGTTTGTGGTATTAGGTTTAACTGGTATCGAAAACAACATTTATGTACAGGTGGCATTAATCATGCTCATCGGCTTGCTGGCCAAAAATGCCATCTTAATTGTGGAGTTTGCGGTGCAGCGTCGAAAAGCTGGGCATGGTTTGGTTGAGTCGGCAATTGAAGCTGCAAGGCTGAGGATACGCCCGATCATCATGACGTCGCTGGCTTTCGTATTCGGTTTATTCCCGATGAGTATTGCAACAGGGCCATCAGCACAAGGTAACCATTCTATAAGTATAGGTGCAGCCGGCGGGATGGTTTCAGGAGTAATTTTAGGATTGTTCATCATCCCGGTATTGTTTGTTATATTCCAGGGATTACAGGAGCGAATCAGCGGTGTACCATTGGCCGTGCTGAACGGTGACGGGCCAGGCCACAAAAAAGGGCATGCAATAGACCCTAAAAAATTGGAACTACAGAATAATTGAGAATAGAATCAAGAGTTAAGAATCAAGAGTCAAGATAGAAAAGGAAAAGTTACAGAATAATAGGATTGAAGATTGCCTTCCGTCTTGATTCTTGATTCTTGACTCTTTCAAAACAACAAAAAATGAAACGTTATATAACTCCATTAGCTTTTGTATTACTTACGGCCTTTTTAAGCGCTTGTAAAGTATCAAAAGACGTGGAAACACCCAAGCCAGAGCTGCCGGTTGCTTTCAGGAGCGCCGCTGCCATAACCACCGCCGATACCAGCAGCATAGCCGATATACAGTGGAAAAACTTTTTTACAGATGCAACCCTGCAAAAACTGATTGATAGCGCCATAGCCAAAAACTATGATATGCAAATAGCGGTTAAAAATATCGACGCCGCGCAGTTGCTGTTTAAACAGGTTAAATGGAATTACGTGCCAGAAGTTGCGCTTAATGTTACGGCTAATACCAGTCGCCCAAGCGATAACAGCCTAACAGGGTTAAGCATCAGCCAATACAATATAGGCACCAAACATGTAGAAGATTATTCTGCTAACCTGGCCCTTTCATGGGAAGCCGATATCTGGGGCAAAATTCGTAACCAAAGTCGCCAGGCCCTTGCAGAATACCTGCAAACAGCCGAAGCAAAAAAGGCTATTCAAACCAACATCGTTGCAAACGTATCGCAAGGTTATTACAACCTGCTGATGCTTGATGCGCAATTGGATATAGCCAAAAAGAATGTTAAACTGAATGACAGTACCATCCGGATCATTCGTTTACAATATGACGCCGGCCAGGTAACTTTACTGGCCGTACAACAGGCAGAGGCGCAACAACAGGCAGCGGCCCAGCTTGTGCCACAGTTTGAAAGGAACGTAGCCGTACAGGAAAATGCCCTGAGTATTTTGGCAGGCCGCTTACCTGATGCTGTTGAGCGCAACGGCACATTAAATGATGTTAAATTCCCTGAAACGCTAACTGCCGGGGTACCATCGGCCATCATCAGCCGCAGGCCCGACATCAGGACACGGGAACTGGCTTTAACTATTGCTAACGCCAAAGTGGGTATTACCAAATCTGAAATGTACCCGGCTTTAAGAATCACTGCAAGCGGTGGCGTTAACTCCTTTAAGGCCAGCAACTGGTTTAACATCCCGGCTTCATTGTTTGGTATAGTAGCCGGTAGCATAGCAACACCTTTGCTTGATCATAAGCAATTAAGCACCACCTACAAAGTTGCGCAAATAGATCGCGAAAAAACGGTACTACAGTTCAGGCAATCCGTATTAAATGCAGTTGGCGAGGTATCTGACGCCCTGGTTAAAATTGATAAGCTGAAACAGGAACAAGCTATTGCTGCAAACCGTGTAAAAACTCTGCAGCAAGCAACAACAAACGCCAGCATGCTGTTTAAAAACGGCCTGGCCAACTACCTTGAGGTAATAACAGCCCAGGGCAATGTATTGCAAGGCGAATTGGCGCTTGCTACTATTAAAAGAGATGAACTAAGTGCTACCGCCGAACTTTACCGTTCATTAGGTGGGGGATGGAAGTAATTATTTGGTGAGCAGTTGATTAAGTTGATTGGGATAATGAGTTCCGTCAGCTTACTACTAAACATTCGTAGGCCGGTCGTATTGAAATACGACCGGTTTTTTTGGTAGAGACCTAATCATAGGGCTCCCTCGTTTAGGTGTGCGCCCGGCTTCGACAAGATTGAATGCACCTGTTTCGACATATTGCAAATAAATTACCTCGATTTAGCATAAAATCCCTATCATAGCGCAGCCCCAATAATTTGACTTATTTTTTAATGAAATTTAAATTCTTAATAGCGCTGCTCCTTTTATCCGGATATCTGAAAGCACAAAACTTAAACATCATCCCGCAGCCGCGGTTGGTTGTAAGCGGCTCAGGGCAAATCAGTATCAATAATCATTCTGCCATTGGTATCAGCGATACTTCATTAACCGCTTTGGCTATTTATTTTCAAAAAGAGTTATTTAAAGCGAAAGGTTTATCACCTGCGATAAACAACGGTAATTCAAAAAGTACCATAAAACTCATTTTAACAAATACAAACCAAGCTATTGGCGCGTACGCGCTAAAGATTACGCCCGAGCAGATAACGATATCGTCCTCAAATAAAGAAGGTGTTTTTTATGGCTTAATATCGCTTTTACAGCTTATTAAAGATAATCCTAAAGAGGGTGATAATCTTACCCTTGCATCAACTGATGCAACAGACGCCCGTGAGTATCAAAACGTTGTGCTTGCATCCACAGAAATAACCGACGCACCCCGTTACCAATGGCGTGGTTTAATGCTTGACGAATCGCGACATTTCTTTGGCAAGCAGAAAGTTAAGCAAATATTGGACTGGATGGCCTATTACAAGCTTAACAAGTTTCACTGGCACCTTACCGATGTACAGGGCTGGCGTATTGAAATAAAAAAATATCCCAGGTTAACATCAGTTGGCGGGGTAGGTGACTATAGCGATACCTCGGCCGAGGCTATTCCTATGTTTTATAGCCAGAACGATATAAAAGAGGTAGTTAGTTACGCGGCTCAGCGTTTTATCACCGTAATTCCGGAGATTGATATGCCTGGCCATGCTACGGCTGCCAACAAAGCTTATCCCGAGTACTCGGGTGGGAGCGTAGCTGGCTACCCCAACTTTACATTTAACCCGGCTAAAGAGGAAACCTACCAGTATTTAGCCAATGTCATCAAGGAAACGACCGCCCTTTTTCCGTCGAAAATGATGCACCTGGGTGGCGACGAGGTTGTTTTGGGCATTAAAGCATGGTCGTTAGATACCGCCATTGCCCGGATGATGCAGAATAAAGGTTTTGCTGACGTTGGCACGCTGGAACGTTATTTTTTTAAACGGATGACCGATACCGTAACCAATATGGGCAGTAAAATACTGGCCTGGGACGAGGCAACCCAAACCGACCTCCCGGCTGGCAAAACCATCATTTTTTGGTGGCGGCAAAACCTGCCGGGCCAGCTAAGCCTTGCGTTGCAGAAAAACTACCAGGTAGTGTTATGCCCACGCTTGCCACTATATCTCGATTTTTTACAGGATGGCACCCATATTTCGGGCCGTAACTGGAAGGGCGTATTTAACCGGTATACAGATATTTATAACTTTCCCGACAGGCAATTGGCAGCCGATCAGCTTGTGTCAAACCAAATCATTGGCGTGCAGGCCAACATCTGGACAGAGAAAATAGCTTCAGAGAAGCGCCTGGATTTTATGCTCTTCCCACGGATTGCCGGCCTGGCCGAAGCTGGATGGACTGCACCGGAGGTGAAAAACGAGGCTGCATTTACCGAACGGGTACAGGCAGGTTTAAAAAACTGGGATGCCGCCGATATTTATTATTTTAACCCATTCAATCCACAGGCCCGCCCGGAGGCGATTGATTTTGCACCTGTGATCAGGAAAGTGCGCATTGCCGAAAAACATGGCCAACATCATAAAATATACCTAAAAGCAAACAAAAAGGGCAAGAAGGCATCGACAAAATCTCATAAGTCGACCAAAAACAAACCGCATAAAAAAAGGAAATAGCCTGTTGGTTACTCCCTTGATATTGTTTATTACCGATTCGCAGCAGCTTTGAGCTTTTCGCCTTTAGCTTACTCCGGCTCTACCTGTAAGTTGAAAGGTGGGTAGTTTTGATGCTCAGCACAAACGACTTACCAACACTTATTTTAACATTTTTATCCAGCAACATTGCCTTAACAGCATCGTCACCTTTTATGGCTTCAAACAAATCGCGCGCTACGGCCGATCCGCTGATGTTATTAGTAACCTTGCCGTTTTCCATATTGATATTGAACGTGTAACCTGATTTTCCACGATCTCCCGCAGATTCAAAATCGGTAATGTTCAGTTTGAATTGCTGATCTTCGGTCAGGCTTTTCTTCAAATGCAAACGGATAACCGGCATGTACCTTTTCCAGGTAGTTAAATACTTTCTTTCTTCCATGATATGCTTATCTATATAAAAATAAAGCCCCTGTAGGCATTCGTTTACAGGGGGCTTTTAAAATTTTTCAAGAACAGGAAAATAATAGATCCTGATCTTATTCTATGTATGTAATTTGTTGTTTTGAAACCAGGGTAATAAGGGACAGCTACTCCCGCGAATAATATTACCGCATAACAATTCAAAGCTACTTAAATTATAGTGCACACACGCAATTTATATTTTTATAGTAGACACACGTAATTGGTTGTTAATCAATTGCTACTACATCATTTTTGTATACAGCCAAAGTATATCATCAGTATAATCCGAATCTCCAGGAGCAGAAATATTCTTTTTTTGGTGCAGGCGGTTAACACTTTAAGCTAAAAAAAAGTCATTTTTATTTGTAGTAGCTAAAAATTCGGAGAGCTTTCCTTTTAACTTTTACGGCGTTTACCTATATTAGGGCATGAGATGGTTTAACCGCCGGAATTAATCGCCCCGGTATTAAGCTATAAAAGGTCTCAACCAATCATTATGTTTAATAATCAAGCTATTGCGATCTTAACGGTCGCGGCTAAAAATCTATTTTATAATGATTGCTTTATTAACTGCTATTGCACTTCTTGTTGCGCTGATATTCGTTCTGCGTGGCCCCTCAACCCCGAACAATAAAACTATCACTAAGGCCCAACGGCCTGAAAGTTTTTCTAAATACCTTGTAAATAAGGATGGCTGGCTTGAAGTAGCCGGCGAAGACCGAGCTAAATAATAATTTATTTTTGCCGATAGTTTAAAATGTTACAAATTTGAACATGCCCAATAAACTCATTTCGTTTTTGCAGCTATTCAGACATATTTCGCTCCAGGATCAGGAAGTTATAAGCAATGCATTTGAAGCCCGCACATTTGAAGAAGGTGATTACCTGTTTAAAGGCGGAAATGTTTGCCGCCAACGATTTTTCATTGTAGAGGGTGTGCTGCGAATTGTGATGCATAACGAAAAGGGAAACGAGGTTACCCACTATTTTTTAAAAGAAAACCAATTTTGCACCATATTAAACAGCTTTAATAACCAGGTGCCTGCGCAGGAAAGTATCCAGGCGGCATGCAAGGCATATGTGTTGGAAATAAGCCACGCCAAACTGATGGCCTTATATGAGCAGTTGCCCTATTTAAAAAGTTTGATTGATGATATAACACAGCAGGCGCTGCTTGATAAAATACAAATCAGGAATGCCTACCTTGGGCAGGATTCAACCACACGCTACAGGCTTTTTATGATGCGGCAGGCCGATATAGCACTTCGTGTGCCATTAAGCGATGTGGCCTCTTATTTGGGCATCACGCCTCAATCGTTAAGCCGCATCAGGAAAAATATTCACTGACAATTGTTTTTATGACATGCGCCCAATAATTCAGTCTTATTTATGATTGCAAAAATTCGGTTAAAATAAAGACATTTGCCAAACTATGAATAAGGATATTTCAGCGGCAATAACTTTCCAGGCAGCTACCACCATCGAACATTTTGAACAAATTATAGCGCTTCAAAATCAAAACCTATACAAATCATTAACCGCTGAAGAGCAAGATCAGCAGGGCTTTGTTTTTGCTGAACATACCGTTGAATTATTGCGCCAAATGGCGTCGCAAATACCCCAGGTTATTGCGCTGCATCAAAATAAAGTAATTGGCTATAACCTAGCCATGACAGCTGCTATGGAAAAACAATTGCCAAGTCTTGAACCTATGTTCAGGGAATTTCATAAAAGCCAGTACCAAGGCAAAGTTTTAACTGCTTATAAATTTTTTGTAGGCGGACAGGTGTGTGTTGATAAAGATTTCAGAGGGCTGGGGCTGTTGAGGAAACTTTACAACGCAACGGCCAACCTGGTAGGTGATGATTACGAACTTTGTATTACCGAAATAGCAGTAAGAAACGTCAATTCGTTAAAAGTGCATCAAAAAATGGGTTTCGAAGTAGCTGGTACCCATCGCGATGAGTTTGGTGATTGGTATGTAGTTGTTTGGGACCTCAGAGGGGTTTAAAACGCCCTGATGGTATGATTGCTCATTCTCAATTGAGCGTATATCACAGTTTCTCTATTTCCTCAGCCAAAGGTAAGGAAAGAGGGATAAAATTCAAGCAAGGGATTTTTTTTTGAAATCCTGTCAACCCCGTAAAATCCCAAAATTGAGTTTACTTAGCAGCGACCTCATGCAACCCGCATTCTTTTTTTGATTGATCTTCCCACCACCAACGGCCGGCGCGGAAATCTTCGCCTTCAGCCACCGCACGGGTGCAAGGCATACAGCCTATGCTCGGGAAGCCTTTATCATGAAGTGAGTTGTATGGGATATTGTATTGTTTAATGTAGGTTTTAACCTCATCCAAAGCCCAATGAAAAATAGGGTGGTATTTTACCAGTTGGTTTTGTTCATCCCATTCTACATCATGCATATCGTGGCGGTTGGCCGATTGATCGGCACGGATCCCGGTAATCCAAACCTTATTACCTTTTAAGGCGCGTTTGAGCGGTTCAATTTTACGGATGCCACAGCATTCTTTGCGGTTCTCTACCGATTCGTAAAAGCTGTTTGGCCCTTTGGTGCTCACCATTTGCTCCAAAAGCTCCTGGTTAGGGTAGTAGGCGTGAATAGGTTGTTTATACCTGTTCATCGTGCTTGCCCAAACTGAATAAGTTTCGCGGAAAAGCCTGCCTGTTTCTAATGTAAATACTTTGATGGGCAGCTTATTGGCGAAGATTATGTGGCTTATTACCTGGTCTTCCCAGCCAAAACTGGTGGAAAATACAATCTCGCCGGGATAAAGCTCAGCCAGCTTCGTAAGCGCTTCAACAGGGCCAAGACCTGGCGTAATGTTGTTTATATGTTCAAAAGCCCCGTTCATATCAGATAAACTTTGTAATAAAGGCAACAATTGATTTAATGCTTACCAAAATCACGATGATACCTACAGATACCATAATGGTTTTGGTTGAAATTTTATTAGAAATTTTTGCCGCGATGGGTGATGCCAAAGCGCTACCCAGTACTAAGCCGGCTACAGCTTGCCAATGATCGCTGCTTACCATGGCGATGAATGTGATTGACCCTGCTATCGCCACAAAAAAACGGGATAATTTTACGGTACCTAAGCAAAATATAGGGCTGCGGCCACCCGCTATTAACGTTGATAAAACGATTGAACCCCAGCCGCCACCGCCAACAGCATCAATAAAACCGCCGCCTAAGCCTAGCAATGATATGCGTTTTACTTTATCAGCCGATTTCTTTTTCTTGATATTGAATGCTTTTGAAAGTATTACAATGCCTAATATCAAAGTATAAACTGATACCACCGGCTTGGTATACATGCTGTAATGCTCAAGTGACGAGAGGATAGATGCTCCAATAACGGCACCTGCAATGCCCGGTAATACCAACAACCAAAATAATTTCCAGTTGATATTGCCCATACGGTAGTGCATCCATCCGGCAATACCACAACTCATGATTTCGGACAGGTGGACGCCCATACTTGCTGAAGCAGGAGGGATGCCCATAGAAAGAGAGAATGTAGTTGATGTAACACCATACGACATGCCAATGGCGCCATCTATCATCGCGAATATAAAGCCGGCGCCTAAAAAGTAGTAGAACTGCGGACTCACGCCTTCTACAAATGTTTTAAAAGCAGGCTCTTTGAAGTATAAAGCGGTTATAACAATGGCTAACGAGACAATAATGGTTGACCAGATAAGCCAGATAAAATTTTTGATCACGACCGATCTTGGCTTAACCAATACCGCTGTTACACTATTCAGTTGTTTAACTTTATCAGCGAAATCGCCGCTTAAAGTGTTCCGTAGCTCGCTCATTTGTTGCAGCGTGGTATCCAGTTCATCGGGCAGGCTTTCGTTTAAAACTTCTTTTAAACGTTTGGCTACCGTGGGCGATTTGCCGTTGGTTGATATGGCCAATTTCAGGTCGCCTTTTTTTACTATCGAACCTAAATAAAAATCGCAAAGTTCGGGTTTATCGGCTACGTTGATGAGCAGCTTACGGTCATGTGCCGATTGACGCACATACTTATTAAGTTCGCTATCATTAGTAGCTGCAATTACCACCTCGGCAGTATCCAGGTCGTTATCGGTAAATGATTTTTGAACAATGCTTAAACCTTCATGCCGTGCGGCAAGTTCATGAATCTCCGGCAAAAACGTTTTTGATATCACAGTTATCCTTGCAAGCTGGCTGTTGTTAAGGATGGCCGTTAGCTTCTCAAGCCCCACGTTGCCGCCGCCCACCAATACCGTATGCAGGTTATTTAGCTTCAAAAACACCGGGAACAATTGGTTGCCGCCGATATCTTCGTGCTCAATTTGTGTTAAACTATTATCCTTTGGCAACAACGTCATAAATTTCTTTAATCAACTGGTATTTAGGGTGCAATGAAACCACCTCGCCCAACACTATAATAGCCGGCGAACCGATACTATTTTCTTTTACTGCATCAACAATGGTTTCAACAGTAGCAACAACCACTTTTTCATCTGCGGTTGTGCCGCTTTGAATTACCGCTACGGGCAGCTTGCTTTTTCCTTCGATTTTGAATATTTCGGTAATGTCGGCCAATTTATTGATCCCCATAAGCACAACAACCGTTGCCCTGCTTTTGGCTGCATCATATAAATCGGGCGAAATTTTTCCGGTTGATATAGTACCGGTAATTACCCAAAAGCTTTCGCTTAAACCACGGTGCGTTACGGGAATATTTTGCAACTCCGCTACCGCTATTGAGCTGGAGATACCAGGGATGACCGAAGCGGGTATATCGCGCGAGGCAGCAAAATCTAATTCTTCAAACCCACGGCCAAATACAAATGGGTCGCCACCTTTCAATCTTACCACGTGGCCGTAATTGATAGCGTAATCAACCATCAGTTGGTTCACAGCTTCCTGTGCGTAGGTATGATCGCCCGAACGTTTGCCTACATATACTTTTACAGCAGCTTCAGGTGCATAGCTCAACAATTCTTCGTTAACTAAAGCATCGTATAAAACAACATCGGCTGTTTTTAACGCTTTAATAGCCTTAACAGTGATCAGGTCGGCATCGCCGGGACCTGCACCTACCAAAGTGATTCGTGCTTGTTTAGTGTTATCCGTCATTATTGCACCAATGCCTCTCTTTGTGCTTTGCTTTTTCCTAAAAATTCTTCGGCTTGGGCTAAATATGCAGCAGCAAATTCGGCAGAAGGCTCGTTTTGATTGATCTGCAATACAAGGTCGTTAAATGATCCCTGCAAATCAAATTCACCGGTTACAACATATTGCGCATCAAACTCTTTGATAATGCCAGCCTGTGTACTGCTGTTGGTGCCTTTATCTAACAATAAAGCTTTTGCCGAACTGATGAACACGTTATATGAATGATAAATAGCGTCAGACCAGTCGCCCTGGGTAAACGAACCATTTGCCCAGCCCATTTTTTCTTCCGATTCAAACAGCAGGGTAGCAACCAAGTCAATTACCACACCGGCACATTCGCCCACACCAATGGCAGATACATAGGTTTCCTGGTGGCCCCAATCAACAAATTCGTCATCGGTAAGCGTAGTTAAATCGGCAAGCGGTTTCAGCATGCGGTAAAAATAATCTTTACCCTGGCGGTCATAATATTCAAGAAAGGTTTCTCCTTCTGGCGAAAACTCTTTGTAATCGTCAAGGATCTTTCTTAATACGTCGGTAGCACGTTTTGATGGTACTTTAACAATTCTTTCGGCCGCGCGGCCTACGCCATCACCAACAGTACCGCCACCAAGCATCACCTGCACCGATGGTAATACCTTTGTACCAGCTTTAAGTGAACTGCCATGGAACCCGATGTGCGCCAAACCATGCTGGCCACAGGAGTTCATACATCCACTTATTTTTATTTTAATCTCGCGGTTAAAAATAAAGTCCTCGTATTCATTAAAAATCAAATCTTCCAGCACACGCGCCATGGTCATACTGTTACTGATGCCCAGGTTACAGGTATCCGTACCAGGGCAGGTGGTTACATCGGCCACGGTATCAAAACCGGGCGCGGCAAGTTCAAGTTTAGCCAAACCTTCATATAAAGCAGGCAACGCTTCCTTACTAACAAATTTTAACAGTAAACCCTGGTTCTGTGTAATGCGAATTTCGTTGGCTACCAAGGGCTCTAAAACCTTTACCAACGCACGGGCAGTATCAGATGGGATATCACCAACGGGTACTTTAATGTATACCCCGTAAAAACCTTTTTGCTTTTGCTCAAAAACATTGGTAACCAGCCACTGCTCGTAGCGGAATGGGTTGCTGATTTCTACAGCAGGGTATTCAGCCGTTGCAGGAAGCGATGGCAAAGCAACGGAATCGCGGTTAACAGGATAGCTTTTTACCTTGATAGCAGTTCTTTCAATTTTGGCCAGGCGCAAAACTTCTTCCAATCCAATCTTCTGGATCAGGTACTTCATGCGGGCCTTATTGCGGTTGTTACGTTCGCCATAGCGGTCAAACACACGAATAATGGCTTCGATATAAGGAATCAGCTGATCTTCTGGTAAAAACTCTTCAACTATACTTGCCAATATAGGTTGTGCACCTAAGCCGCCACCTAAAAGTATCTTGAAGCCACGTTCGCCGTTGGCATTTATTTTAGGGATGGCGCCAATATCATGAATGTATGAGAACGCAGTGTCAGCATCGCTTGATGAAAACGAAATTTTAAATTTACGGCCCATTTCCTGGCAAACAGGGTTACGCAAAAAGTACTCGAAAGTAGCATGTGCATAAGGCGAAACGTCAAACGGCTCCAATGGATCAATGCCGGCAGTAGGTGAGGCGGTAACATTCCGTACGGTATTGCCGCAGGCTTCACGCAGGGTAATATCATCCTGCTCCAGTTTGGCCCAAAGTTCGGGCGTACGATCCAGGCTTACATAATGAATCTGTATATCCTGGCGTGTAGTCAGGTGCAAATTACGGCTTCCGTACTCCTCAGATATATCGGCAATTTTAAGCAGCTGCTTAAAGGTTACCTTACCAAATGGCAGTTTAATACGCACCATTTGTACACCTGGCTGGCGTTGGCCATATACACCACGGGCCAAACGAAGGCTCCTGAATTTTTCGTCGTGTATTTTACCTTCGCGAAAAGCCCTGATCTTTTTTTCCAGGTCAATAATATCCTGCTCAACTATCGGATTCTCCAGTTCTGTTCTGAAGCTTTGCATAAGCTATATTTTAATCAATTATAAAAAAGCCCCTTTGGCTTTGGCTAAAGAGGCGTATGTGGGTAATACAAATTATAGCCGTGTTCTGTCGCCGGTTAAACAGCAGTACATATGGATATAAATGTGTGTATTAATAAGACTCATTATGTTTTATATCACAAATATATACATAGTATAGGGAAATGGTAGAATTTAATTGAAAAAACTGTTATTTGACAGTTTTATGATAACGTTAAACGTTGATAAGAGTCTGTTCGCGGGTGATAATATCTGCTATGCTGGTCTCGCTCAGAATTTTAAGTGTAGCATCCCGTACATCAACAAACACATCGCGGATACCACAGGTAGTTTCCTGGTGGCACTCATCGCATTTGTGGTAAAAGTTCAGGCTGGCGCAGGGTACCATGGCTATGGGGCCATCGGTAATACGCATAATGCTTACCAGGAAAATCTCTTTCGGATCGCGATTTAAGCTGTAACCGCCACCAGCTCCTTTTTTACTATAAAGGAAGCCAGCATTACGCAGATCGAGCAGAATTTGCTCCAGGAATTTTTTGGGAATTCGTTCTGCCTCAGCGATTCTCGAAATTTGCATAGGCGGCTGATCCATGTTTTTGCCCAGGATCACCAATGCCTTAATAGCGTACTTAGTTTTTTTAGAAAGCATTTTTTTAAATAAAAACTCACAAAGTTAAACAATATTAAATAAAATAATCCACTAAAACTATAGAGTACAACGATACTATATTATTTACCTTTTAAATTATAATAAAATTGACTTTCTCTTGAAAAATCACAAAATCAATATGTTTGACGATTATAAAAACAGGGGAGAATGCGAACTATTTACTTCCTGGCGAACAAAAGCAGGTATTTTAAATATATAATTTCAATGAAACCGGGTATTTATTGACCGATTTTTATTTTTTATCGGAATGGCCGAGATTTTTTTCGGGATTAACCCTGTCACGTACTAATTGCTTCAGTTCCTTAATTTCCGGAAAACGCCCCTCTTTTTTTCGGTCGAAGATTACATCGTCATCAATAAAAACCGAATATCTTCCGCTAATTTCACTTGGATGCAGCGTTACACCATAAATATCACCGGTAAAAGTAGTAAGCAATTCCTGCGCCATATAGGCTGCCCGCATCATCCAGCCGCATTTGGGGCAATATTCAATAGTAACGGTGGGTTTCATTATATTAATTCCTTTTTTCTACAATAAATCTGTCTTCATTGTGCGTGCTTAACACATCAAGGGTATCACCAACAGTAACAAATCCTTCACCCTGGTGTACCAGGTTTTGTCCAAAAAGTATCTTTTTATTTTTGGAACGATACCTGGCAAGCGTTTTTAGCGGCTCCTTAGCTTTTGTACCTGTTTGCTGGTCGACGGTAGTCATCACACAGCGGGCGCAAAGTTTAGCACCATAAAAACTGATGCCGGAGATATTAACTTGGTTCATCAAATCCTCTTCAAATGCCTCCCCGCCCGTGAAAACAATATTCGGGCGGAACCTATCCATTGGCAAAGCATCATCCAGGCGGCTATTCAGGTCATCAAGTGAGGCCTGGCCTATCAGCAAAAAAGGATACGCATCTGCAAAAGAGGTTATCATCCCCGGTTGTGCATAACGCTGGTCAACCTCTCGCTCGGTGTCATCGGGCATATAAATTAGCCTGCATCTGATATCTAAAACGTTGCTAAACCAATCATCAATGCTATGATTAACATAAATGCCTGTGGTAGTATCGTCCCATATTGCCACCTCGTGTAAAGTAGTTGCGTCAAATTCAAAAGGCACTTTTATCGAGCCATATAAATGATGGCTAACCAATAAACCGTCGGTTTCAATAGCTACTTTTATCAGCGCCATCTGGGAGTGTTCACGCTGCGTAAGGAAACGGCTTTGTTCGTCAACCAGCATCCAGCGCCTGTCGTATTTAAAACCGCGGGAAGTAACTTCGGCCGATTTTAGCTGAATACCGCCGAGTGATTTTATAGGGTATATGTAAAGATGGCTGATTTGAAGCATATAAGATTATGGTGACATGGTAAAAGTAGAAAATTTTGGCATGAATGCGAAGGGGCATGAAAGCAAGGGCCCACTGTTGTGCTTCCATAAAAAATATTTCAATCGATTGCTTTAGTTAATTTTAATTGATAATATTGTTTTATCCAATTGAGAAACCATTACCTAATTTACTCATAACCAATTCGAGATTATGCCATTAAACAATGTAAGCGGCAGCGCCAAAGCCGGAAATACTTATGACGCTATTGTTGTAGGATCGGGCATCAGCGGCGGCTGGGCGGCTAAAGAACTAACAGGCAGGGGCTTAAAAACCATTATGCTTGAACGCGGCCGGAACTTTGAACACATTAAAGATTATAAAACAGCGGCCAAAGATCCGTGGGACTTTGAGCACCGCGGTTCTGTAACACAGGAGCAGCGCAAGGCACGCCCGGTAATTTCACGTAACTGGGGCGCCCAGGAACCTATTATGGATTATTGGGTAAACGAGCAGGAAGCGCCTTATCACGAGGTTAAGCCGTTTAACTGGTGGCGATCGTACCAAATGGGTGGCCGCTCTATTTTATGGGGGCGCCAAAGTTATCGCTGGAGCGATTTTGATTTTGAAGCCAACGCAAAAGATGGCTGGGCCATTGATTGGCCCATCCGTTACAAAGACCTGGCACCCTGGTATGACCATGTGGAGAAATTCGCCGGGATAAGTGGGTCGTTAGAAGGATTACCTCACTTACCTGACGGACATTTTTTACCACCAATGGATATGAATTGGGTAGAAAAGGATGTAGCCGCCCGAATAAAAAAGAATTATAACGACACACGGCATATGATCATAGGCCGCGTTGCTAACCTTACGGCCGCTATACCCGGCCGTACACAATGCCAGTTCAGAAACAGGTGTTGGGAGGGGTGTCCGTTTGGGGGATATTTTAGTACGCAGTCGTCTACCTTACCGGCCGCTTTGGCTACCGGTAATTTAACGGTGAGGCCGTACAGCATTGTTACCCGTATATTATACGATAAAGACACGCAGAAAGCAAAAGGTGTAGAGGTTTTGGATGCCGAAACCAACAAAACTTATGAATATTACGCCAAGGTTGTATTTGTTAATGCTTCTGCCTTAAACAGCGCGTGGGTATTGATGAATTCGGCAACAGATATCTGGCCGGGTGGCCTGGGTAGCAGTAGCGGCGAACTGGGGCACAATATTATGGATCACCATTATAATTTAGGTGCATCGGGCACGGTTGAAGGGTTTGAAGACAAGTATTATTACGGCAGGCGTGCCAATGGAATTTATATTGTGCGTTTTGCCAATTTATTTGGCGATAAGCGCGATTACCTGCGTGGCTTTGGTTACCAGGGTGCCGCAAGCCGTACCGGCTGGAGCCGTGAAATAGCCGAAATGAATATTGGCGCGCAATACAAAGATGCAATAACCGAACCAGGTGACTGGCAAATAGGTATAGGCGGCTTTGGCGAACTGCTGCCTTACCACGATAACAAAATCACCCTTGATAAAACCCGTAAAGACAAATGGGGGTTGCCAATTTTATCTATGGATGCGGTTATCAGGGAAAATGAAATGAAAATGCGTATCGACATTGTAAAAGAAGCTAAAGCGATGCTGGAAAGTGCCGGAGTTAAAAACGTAAAAACGAGCGACCGGGGCCACAATATAGGCGATGGCATCCACGAAATGGGGACAGCGCGTATGGGCCGCGATCCTAAAACATCGGTGCTGAATGAGCATAACCAGGTTTGGGACGCCAAAAACGTTTTTGTTACCGATGGCGCGGCCATGACGTCGTCGGCATGCCAAAATCCATCCTTAACTTATATGGCGTTAACCGCTCGGGCTGCAAATTTTGCAGCGGATGAGTTGAAAAAGGGGAATATTTAAATCGATTTGAAATTTGAGGATTTGAAATTTGAAGATGGGTGTTTGGTAGTACTTTTGTTAAAAAAGTGCTTGTTTAAGGTTTAAATTAATATGCAAAAATTGACTTTTGGACTAAAATACTTGCTGCCAAATTATCCATCTTTGCGTTATGGCAGAGGATTTAAACATAACCGCATCAACCGACAAAACGGAACAATATACTACACTGGTACCCCAGATAGCAGCTTTACTTGATGGCGAAACCGATTTAGTGGCCAACCTGGCGAACATTAGCGCTGCTTTAAAAGAGCAGTTTAAATGGTTTTGGGTGGGTTTTTACATGGTAAAAAATGATGAGCTTGTTTTGGGGCCGTTTCAGGGTCCGGTGGCGTGTACCCGTATTAAATTGGGCAAAGGCGTTTGCGGCGTTGCCTGGGAGCAGGCCAAAACTTTAGTGGTGCCGGATGTTGAGGAATTTCCTGGTCATATTGCATGTAGTTCGCTTTCCCGGTCGGAGATTGTAGTACCTGTATTCCATAACAATGTTGTTGCAGGCGTGCTGGACGTAGACAGCGAGTTGCTTGATCAGTTTGATGAAACTGATGCTTTGTTCCTAGAGCAAATAGTAAAACTGATTAAGTTTTAATGAGCCGGATATACATTATACCGGGCCTTGGTGCCGACACCCGGATTTACAAGAATATCGACCTTCACGGCCATGAGGTTATACATATAAACTGGATAGAGCCAAGCAAAGATGATACTTTAGCTACGTACGCCCAAAAGCTTATTTATCAATACAATATAGAACCTGGTTCAATAGTAATTGGCAACTCGCTGGGAGGAATGCTCGCTGTAGAAATTGCCAAAATTTTACCGATGGAAAAAGTGATCCTGATATCCAGCATCAAGATTAGCGACGAGGCTCCGGGTTATTTTAGCTTTTTCCGAAATGTTCCAGTTCAAAAACTCATTTCAGGTAAATTGATGACCTCGATGGGCTCTATGATCAGGCCGGTGTTCGGAAGGATGGCTAAAGGTGACGCAACGGTGTTCATGGAGATGCTGAAAGGTACTTCACCTGTGTTTATCGAGTGGGCGATGAGTGCTATTTTAGCATGGAAAAATGATATTATCCCCGCAAACATCTACCACATTACCGGCGATAAAGATTTGGTTTTTGATTACAAAAAAATAAAAGATGCCACCATTGTAAAAGGAGGTACGCACATTATGATTTTTGATAAAGCATCAGAAATAAACAAATTATTAAAATCAATCCTCCATCAGTAATGAAATTAAACGAGGATTATTATTTAGGAAACGACGTAGTTTCCATCAGTAAAAACCTGCTTGGCAAGTACTTGTTTACCTGTATTGATGGTGTAACAACCGGAGGTTATATTGTTGAAACAGAAGCGTATAATGGAATAATTGATAAGGCATCTCACTCGTATGGTAACCGGATAACTCCCCGTACCAAAACCATGTTTATGCAAGGTGGCATAGCTTACGTCTATCTGTGCTATGGCATTCATGAAATGTTTAATATAGTAACTAATGTTGAGGGTACACCCCATGCTATACTTATCCGTGCAATAAACCCTACGGATGGCATTGAGGCCATGCAGGTTAGGCGCAATATGCCCATACTTAAGCCCACTATTACGGCGGGGCCGGGTTCGGTGGCTAAGTCGTTAGGTATCTCCCGCAATATCAACGCGATAAGTTTGCAAAGCGATACCATTTGGATAGAGGACCGTGGTCTTAGTTTTACAGATGAACAAATTGCTATCGGCCCCCGTATTGGGGTAAGTTATGCTGGCGAAGATGCTTTTTTACCTTATCGGTTTTATGTAAAAGGCAATAAATACGTGAGTAAACCCAATAAATAACCCGGTTTAAAATGCCTTTTTTTGTAATATTGGACAATGAATTACCAAAACAGCTTAGCATTTGCAATTGAACAGGACGAACTTGATCCATTGAAAGAGTTCAGAGATCGTTTTTTGATCCCGAAACATAAGGGAAAGGATGCCATTTACCTTTGTGGTAATTCTCTTGGCCTTCAGCCAAAATCTGCTGCTCAATATATCGCCGATCAAATGGCAAACTGGCAAAATCTTGCGGTTGAAGGCTGGTTCCAGGGAAGTGATCCCTGGCTGGAATACCACAAGCCCCTTACCAGGTCGATAGCTAATATTGTAGGTGCTAAGGAGCAGGAGGTTACTGTCATGAATTCGCTTACAGTAAATCTTCATTTACTAATGGTAAGTTTCTATAAGCCAGATAGTAAAAGGTTTAAAATTATTATGGAAGGCGGCGCTTTTCCATCAGATCAGTACGCCATGGAAAGCCAGGTTAAGTTTCATGGCCTTGATCCTAAAAATGCTGTTATCGAGATTTTTCCACGCGAAGGCGAAGTAACATTACGTACCGAAGATATCTTAAATTGCATCAAAGAGCACGGTGATGAATTAGCTTTAGTAATGTTTAGTGGAATAAATTACTACACGGGCCAGTTTTTTGATTTGCAGGCTATAGCTAAGGCTGCCCATGAAGCCGGCGCTTACGCCGGGTTCGATTTAGCACACGCTGCCGGTAACGTGCCGTTGATGTTACACGAATGGGGAGCCGATTTCGCCTGCTGGTGCTCGTACAAGTATATGAATTCGGGCCCTGGCGGTATCAGCGGAATATTCGTGCACGAAAAACACTTCGCAGATAAAACAATGAATCGCCTTGCAGGCTGGTGGGGCTACCGCGCCGATAAGCGCTTTTTAATGGCTCCGGGTTTTGATCCTGCCGTTGGCGCCGAAGGATGGCAGGTGAGCACCAGCCCGATAATTCTTTTGGCTTTGTTTAAGGCCTCTATGGCTATTTTCGATACCTTAGGTAATATCAGTACTCTTCGTAAGAAAAGCGTTGCGCTAACGGGCTATTTGGAGTTTTTGATCAACGCGATTAATAAAGATCTGGGTGAGAATGTTTTTAGCATTATCACTCCGACAAAGGAAGTTAATCGCGGTTGCCAGTTGTCGATAGTTTGCAGCCGGAATGCCAAAGCGATTTTCAATTACCTGGCCGAAAACGGTATAATTGGTGACTGGCGCGAACCGGATGTGATTCGCCTAAGCCCGGTTCCATTATACAATTCCTTCCAGGATGTGTATCATACAGCAAAACACCTGGCAAATGCCATAGAAGCTGTAAAGTAAATTATCAATATGGTTTATTACAATCCCAAAGAATGGTTCTCTTTTATTTTTAAACTCAATAAAGCCGACACCCTGCGCGAACTTCTGCCGTTGATTATTGCCGTTAGTGCCTATGCCGGTATCGTAATTTATCTGCTGATAGATTTTTGGCATTTACCAGATAGCAGCCTCCTCAAAAAAGTAAGCTTTGTACATCAGACCGTAGGGTTTGTATTATCATTATTGCTGGCCTTCCGGATAAATTCGGCTTATGACCGTTGGTGGGAAGGCAGGAAAGTATGGGGTAGCTTAACCAATAGCAGCCGTAACCTGGCCATAAAACTAAAATTCCTTATTGGTGAAGAGGAATGGGCGTTTTTCAACTACCTGATTCCGTTATATGCAAGAGTGTTACGAAATCACCTTCGGGATATTTATATACCAGAAGAACAGGCCTTTGTTGTTATTGATGCAGAAAAACATGTGCCTAACCAGGTGGCATCTGCTATTATCGGGCGTATTTATGAGCTTAACAAACAGGGGGTTATAAACCCGGAGCAATTGTTTAGTATAACAACTGAAATAACTTCATTTACAGATATTTGTGGAGCTTGTGAGCGAATTAGAAAAACCCCGATACCGTTCTCATACAATGTTTTTATCAAGAAATTCATCTTCACCTATATCATGACGCTTCCATTTACATGGGCGTTTGAGATGAAATACCTGGCTATACCGATTATTGGTTTTGTACTATTTGTTTTTGCCAGCATTGAGTTACTTGCCGAGGAAATTGAAGACCCATTTGGATACGACGCCAATGACCTTCCCCTGGATAATATTTGCGAAAATATCCAGAAACACGTGGGGGAGATCCTGGGTTAATAATATGTTTAAAATAGCCTACGACCCGATATACGCTCATCCGCTGCCCGAAGGACATCGTTTCCCGATGCTGAAGTACGAACTGATCCCTGCACAGCTGCTACACGAAGGACTTGTCAAACCCGAAGATATTTTCTCGCCCGGGGTGCTGGCCGAAGATATTGTACTTACAACCCATGACAAATATTACTGGCAGCAACTTCGCGATTTAACACTTCCCACAAAAGAACAGCGGCGAATAGGATTCCCTATATCAACGCGACTGGTAGAGCGCGAATTAAGAATCGCTAAGGGAACTATCGATGGTTGTTTATCAGCATTCACTAACCGGATTGCGTTTAACGTAGCAGGTGGCACACACCATGCCGGCACAAACTGGGGCGAGGGTTTTTGTATGTTGAATGATCAGGCAATTGCTGCTAATTATTTGTTAAATAGCAATTTATGTAAATCTATCTTAATCATTGATTTAGATGTCCACCAGGGAAATGGCACTGCTCAAATATTTGAAAATGAACCGCGTGTATTTACATTTTCGATGCATGGTGACAAAAACTTCCCCTTCAGAAAAGAAAGATCAGACCTTGATATCCCGTTAGCAGACGGAATTGGCGATGAAGAGTATCTGGACATTTTATATAAAACGCTGCCAAAGTTAATCAGCCAGCAAAAACCAGATTTTGCCTTTTACTTATCGGGCGTGGATGTTTTGAGTACCGATAAACTGGGCAAACTATCTGTTAGCAAAGAAGCCTGTAAAGAACGCGACAGATTTGTATTTGAGCAATGTATCAACAATAATTTTCCGGTGCAGGTAAGCATGGGAGGGGGGTACTCGCCACAAATCAGGGATATTGTGGATGCACACTGCAATACTTTTAAAGCAGCTATTGATTTATATTTTTAATCTTTCGCTAATATCGGTACTGTTGTATCCCTATGACGTTTGCTGATCAGGTTGAACCTCCAGAAAAGCAGCACAGAGGCAATAGCCAAACCCAATACAAGGCCGTACCAAACGCCATAAACGCCCATTTTTAATTTGATGCCAAGCAAGTAACCGATTGGCAAACCGCCTACCCAATAAGCCAGGAAGGTGATAAAAGTTGGAATATTTACATCTCCCATTCCGCGCAATACGCCCAGGCCAACAACCTGCGTTCCATCAAAAAGTTGAAAAAAAGCCGCTATTATCAGTAATTGCGAAGCTATGATGATAACGTCTTTGTCGGAGGTTATAATCCAGGGTAAATAATTTCGACCAACAGCGAAAATAACTGCTGTTATGCCCATCAATATCAATACGATATGATAATTAGATATAGCTGCAAGCCGCAGGTTTTTGTGATCGCTGACGCCAAAATAGTTACCCGATTTTATCGCAGCCGCAGCTGATACGCCGGTGGCCATCATATAAGTAGCCGAGGCGAGGTTAAGCGCAACCAAATGAGCCGCTTGCTGGTTTACACCAATGGTACCTATTAAAATAGACGCGCCACCAAATGCGCTAACCTCAAAAATGTACTGCAAGGCAACCGGAGCACCAATTTTCAAGATCCGGAAGCCACGCAGCCGATCGATGTTTTTGACAGCAAAACTCTTTAAATAACCTTTAAATATGGGGGATTTAAATACGTAAAAAGACATTACAATTGCCATAATACAACGATCAATCAGTGTGCTGTAACCAACACCTTTTATACCCATAGGATGGATACCGAACAGGCCTTTAACAAATATGATTCCCAGGCAGATATTGATCACATTGCCCCAAATAGATATTTTCATAGCCTGCTTGGTAAAACCCAAGCCCTCTGCAAATTGCTTAAATGTGTTAAAAATAAGCAGCGGAATAATTGACAGACTTAACAAGAAAAGATAAGGTGTGGCCGCTTTTACCACTGATGGTGCCTGCCCGAGATGGCCAATTAAAGGCAACGTACCAAAATATATCGCCGAAAACAAGACAATGCCGGTCAGGAGGTTTAACATTAAACTATTTGATAGTAATAAACCACATTCCTTAAAATCCTTGCGCGCATTATTTTGAGCGATGAGCGGGGTTAAGCCATACGATATCCCCATGCCCACAACAAGCGGTATCATAAACAAGCTGTTTACTAACGAAACCGCGGCCAATGATACTTTATTGGTAAAATGACCAATGATGATTGAGTCTGATATCTGAACCATGATATGCCCAAGTTGCGATATCATTACCGGGATAGCCAGCTTTAAACTCTCGCTATAAAATGGGCGGTATTTATGGTATATGGCTTTCATGACTTATTTTGCAGGGGTGCAAAAGTAACGATTGAAGGCGACAAAGAACGAACTAACAAGCCGTATAATATTCCTCTTTTTCGGTTGTATTAATCCGGATGAGCCCCGAAAGTATCAGATCAACCAAAATACGTTGGGTGCGTCGCCGCCCCATTTTCAGTAGTTCACTGCACTCTTTTATCGTGATCCGGTTGGATTTTTCCAGGTGACTGAGAAGTGTTTTTTCGTTATCTGAATATTCTATTAATACCCCCTCCTCACTTGACGACCTTTTAAGCACCTCAAGTACAATTTTACTGGCCAATACGCTTTTATCTTTCACCCTTACATAAGCCCACCATTTACCGTCGTCGGCAAGGGCATAGTGGGGTTTAAGGTCGCTGGATGGCGTATCCACTATCAATACCAGTTTGTCGTCAACATACACTTCTTCAAAAGTAGGTTCCAACGCCGGCCTGATAAACATGTGGGCAGCCCTTGTTATCATGTAACGCTCTTCGTCCTCAGATTTTACCCCTTTAATGCTTCCGTCATCGGCAACGCCAATTAATAGCTTACCACCTTTATTATTGGCGAATGATACCATTGTTCTGGCTATCTTTTCGCAACTGGTAATTGTCTTTTTAAAATCGAGTTTAACTCCCTCGCCCTCAAAAATCAGTTTTTTTATATTCATTATGCGTCCCGCTTCCTTAAACTAATTACTGAGGTTTTATATATGGTGTAAATATTTCCATCCAGTTTTCGGGCTTGCTTAATTGCGAAAATCCAAACTGCTCGTATAAGCCATGAGCATCGGCTGTAGCTAACGACCAACGACGCAATCCTTGCAAATCCGAATCACTAACGATGGTTTGCATCAGCCATTTTGAAAAGTTCAGTTTTCTGAATTCAGGTAAAATAAACAAATCGCACAGATACGCAAAAGTGGCTTTATCTGTAACAACCCTGGCAAAACCGGCGAAAGCACCTTCTTTATAGACGCCAAAACACATGGAATTTTCTATCGCTTTTTCAAGCGTTTTCCGCGAGATACCCTGGGCCCAGTAGGAATCATCATTTAAATAATTGTATATAACGTCAATAGGCAATAAATGCTTATCTGTTGATATTATAAAACCTTTCTCATTAAAACGAGTATCATCAATAAAAGTAGTCATCAGCTAAAATTATAAATTCTGATCGATAAAATCCAGGTTACGTACATAAACCTCATTCATTAATGAAACACATATTTCACCGTCTTTATCATAAATGTCAATGGGATGATGGCCTGTGTATTTTCCAACCGTCTTCAATATATCCTCTGCCTCAGCGATTTCAGCATCGCCCAATATAATCTTAAAATGCAGATCGGAAGAACCCGGCTTTAAATATTTTACAGTTGCTGATTTTGACCAAACCTTTAACCTGTATCCTTTTTTTGTAAACAATTGATAAAATAACAGTGGGTAAAACGGGTCGGCAGCGGCAAAAAGTGTACCCCCAAAAATTGAATTATTATAATTATTGTTTAAAAAGCTTTTTTTGATTTTTACTTTAACCCCCTTATAACCCTTATCAAAACTCACTACCCAGATGCGTTGCAAAAGGAGGGGAGGGTACAAACGCATTGCCCACTTTAACACTCGTTCCGATACAACCATAGAATTTAAATATCTGAAATTTATGACAAAATAGTTCAATAATGAAACAAAAATTGACAGTTTAATTTCAATTTATTTCAAAATAAGTTCGTTTTTTTAAACTAATGTGCAAACTTGTTTAAACAATATCAGGCTTATCAGGTTAATTAGTATGTTCATTAAAAACGATACACACTATTAAATCAATAACTATGAAAAAGCAAATTTTAAGTTTCGCATTAGTCGCGGCCTTGACAGGCGCAATTGCAACAGGATGTAGTTCGACTAAAGACGCCGGCAAATCTGATAGCACAAAGATGGATTCGGCCTCTACAACTACTCCGGCACCAGCTACTACTGACACCGCTAAAACGGATACAGCCAAAAAAGATACGTCTAAAAAGCAGTAATTATCTTCTAAATTTTACCATAAAAATCCCCGAATTTTTATGGTAAAATTTACGGTGTTTTTAGTAAATCTGGGGTGGTTAAAACGCGGTTTTTATGACACCACCGTCGGCCCTTAAAGTTGCGCCGTTGGTGGCTGCCGAAAGTGGGCTCGCTACATAAGTTACCAGGCTGGCAATTTCATCGGGCGTTATAAAACGTTTAATCAGAGAGGTACCCCGCACGCTCTCGAAAAATTCTTTCTCCATTTCAGCGTCTGTCAAACCCTGATCTTTGGCTAAGGCTGTTATAAAATCACCAACGCCTTCGGAGAAGGTTGGACCGGGCAATACTGAATTTACGGTAACGGCAGTGCTTTTAGTCAGTTCTGCTAATCCCCGGGCAATTGCTATTTGTGCCGTTTTGGTCATTCCGTAGTGAATCATCTCGGCGGGAATTTGCAGCGCCGATTCACTCGAAATAAAAATAATGCGACCCCAGTTTTTGGCTATCATTTTATCAAAATAGGCGCGTGATAAACGCACGCCGCTCAGCACATTTACTTCATAAAATTTAAACCAGTCTTCATCAGTAATTGCGGAAAACTCTTTCGGTTCAAAAATACCTACATTGTTTACAAGGATGTCAACCTCCGGTAATTGAGTTAGCAGGTTTTGAATTTGCTGTTTATCCGAAAAGTCGGCAGCGATGCCTTTAATGTCTTTGTTACCGGTTTCGCCGATTAGTTTATCGACAACCGCATCAATTTTATTTTGATGGCGGCCATTGATGTATACCCGGGCGCCTTCGCCGGCTAATGATTTGGCGATCGCGTAGCCAATACCTGCAGTTGAGCCTGTTACCAAAGCAACCTTGCCCTTAAGTTGTAAATCCATATGTGTTTTGTATTTATTATTTTTTGAGATAAGCACGCAAGATTAATGCCTGCTTATTGGATTGCAGGGTTTTAACTCGAAAGATTAAACCATGCTGACAAAAATGAGCATTTAAGCAAGATATCAACATTTATCATTTATTACATAATTAACATTATGTTAAATTGATATTTCAAAAAGAAAGGCTTTTTAAGCCTTCCCTCTTTCAATTACTTAATTGCGTCTAACTGAGCTTTGATTTTTGTTGCATTTGCATCATCTTTTACGCCCAGATAATAGGTGCGTAAGTTTGTTAATGCATCAACAGATTTTGGATTCAAGTCTGCAGCTTTTAGCAAATATGGTTTTGCTGCCTCAAATTGCGCTTTGGCTTTTGCAATAGCGGCATCATATTCTTTTTGTTTGTTAGCTGGTAATTTATTAGCTGCATTATAATCATCAATTGCTGGGTTGATGATAACGTAACCTAAATTTAAGTTGGCTTCAAAATAGTTAGGATCTATTTCTAACGCCTTTTTGTACATTTCTGCAGCTTTATTATAATTCTCAACCTTGCTTGCCTGTAATTTGGCTTTTGTAGCTACATCTTTTGCTTTAGTTTGCTCTCTACCAAGTGCCTCGGCTGTTTGTGAATAGGTTAATCCAGCGTAATAGTACAACGTTTTGTTTTTTGGATCGGCGGCTAAAGCAGTTTGAATTTTTTCCAATACTTCTTTTTCTTTACCGGTTTGCAGGCTTATTTCTATTTCTCTCTTGCGTAATTCTGCATTGTTGGGGAATTTTGCAACGCCTTCTGTAACTGCTTTGAGCGCGCTTGCAGTATCTGCATTTAATAAATAAACAGACGACAGATCAAGATATACACCTTGCACTTTTGAAAACTTAGTGGTCACCAGTTTTGTATAATTTGATATTGCAGCAGGATAGTTTTTTGAATTTGCTGCCGATAAGCCGGTGTAATAAATAGCATTGGTATCTTCAGGTAATATGGTGCGGTAATAATCAAACGATTTATAAGCAAGGTCATATTTACCACTTCCGTATTCAGCAACACCTTTTGTAAGTTGATATTGAGCCAAATTCAGGTTGCCGGTTTCAATCAGTTGCTTATTCTCGCCTTTCGTATCCAACTCCTTGGCTTTTTTCAAAGCTTCTTCTGCAGCTGTAAATAACGGTAATGAAGTAGCAGCTACCGTATCCTGGTTGGCATAGGTTGAATAAATTGCGCCTTTTAATGCGTAAGTAAGCGGCAATGTTGCCGTTTTTTCATTGGCGGCAGCCTTGTCAATTGATGTACGGGCAGTTGTTAAACTTGCTTTGGCTAAAGGTGTACCTCTTAAACCTTCATACTTTTCATATTCTGATTTGGCAGTGTTCAATTCGCCTTTTTGTGCAAACGTTGTTGCTGAAACTAAGCCCAAAAGGCCAGCCATCAAAAGTTTGATTTTCATGTTTTATTAATTAGTTAGCTGTTTTAATTTATTGTTTATCTTATCAAGTTGATCCTTGTTATTGGTTTTTGCATACGCAATTTGCAGTGCTTGCAAACCTTTTACGTTATTTGGCGATATTTCGTTAGCCTTTTCGAGCCATTGAATAGCCATGCCGATATTCCTATCACTCTCCCCCTCCTGCTTTGTTAAAGCACTTTGCTTTAGATATAACAAACCCAAATTAAATGCCGGATCATAAGCGGATCCATTTAATTCAATAGTGTGTAAATAGAGCGATTCGGCCTGGTCGTATTTGTTCAGATGGTCGTAGCAATTGGCCGCTACGAATGCAATATCGGCGTTATTTGAATTAATATCAAGTAGTTGGGCAATTAATGGCTCCAACGCTTTGTAATCCTTTAAATTGTTATATATGTTCGCTTCGTCAAGCAGTAAAAAACGATCGTTTGGTACAAGCTTTCTGCCTTTTTTTAGTATCTGCAGTGCTTTTGAAGTATCACCTAATGATTTATAAATACTCGACGCAGTTTCAATGTACTCGGTACGGGTGCTATCTACAGCTAATAGGTTACTGTAATACTTAGCCGCATCTACCAAATTACCCATCTTATTATTGGCATAGGCTATGTAATCATTGATTTGCTTAAAATTAGGGGCGTATTTTTTGGCATTTTCAAATGACTGTCGCCCGTTAGCGAAATCGGAATTATTTACAAATTCAAATCCTTTCCTGATATAAACGTTAGCCAGGCAGCGTTTTACATAATCCATTTCGGGCTGATAATTGTATATCTTGCTTTTGGCCGAGAGTTTGTCGGTAAGGTCCGATGTCTGTGCCAATAACGTGGCAGGCTGGCCCAACGTATTTGCAGAATCGATAAATAAAATACTCGCGTTAATCAAAGCCCGGTAGGTATTCCTGGCTAAATCTGCTGAGTCTGATTTGGTAACTACCAGGCTATCTGCCGATTTTTTTGCTGCCCGCAGGTATTTCAAATCTTTACTTTGCTTATAGAAAGCAAGGTTATTAACTACAACTTTCAGCGCTTCGGACTGAGCGAAGGCGAAAGTTGTAGTCATGAATGGTATTAAAACCGATAAAACAATTTTACGGCACTGCATATTTGTTATTCAGTTGGTGGTTCGTCAGTTTTTGATTCTTCGCTGCTTTCGGTTGCCTCGTTTTCGTCGGCTGCACCTGCTTCTGCATTTTCATCAATTTCCTTCTCTTCATCCTCGTCGTGCTCAATTTTAGCAACCGAAGCAATCTCGTCGTTACCCTTAAGCGTTATCAGGCGCACACCTTGCGTAGCCCTGCCCATTGTGCGCAGTTCACTTACGGCTATACGGATAATAATGCCCGATTTGTTGATGATCATCAAATCTTCTTTATCAGTAACACCTTTTATGGCAACAAGGTTTCCGGTTTTTTCGGTAATATTTAAAGTTTTTACACCTTTACCGCCACGGTTGGTTACCCTGTAGTCGTCAATATCGGTACGTTTACCGTAACCCTTTTCTGATACTACCAACACAGTTGTTTCACTGTCGTTGATGCTGATCATACCAACAACCTCATCTGTTTCATCATCCAAAGTAATACCACGAACACCCGTTGCGGTACGTCCCATTGGCCTTACAGTAGATTCATTGAAGCGGATAGCTCTGCCCGATTTAAGCGCCATTACTATTTCGCTGCTGCCGGTAGTTAAGGTTGCCTCTAATAATGAGTCGCCTTCGTTAATGTTAATGGCGTTGATACCATTAGCACGCGGACGTGAGTATGCTTCTAAAGAAGTTTTCTTGATGGTACCTTTTTTGGTACACATGATAATAAAGTTGTTCTCCAGGTACTCTTTATCCTTAAGGCTGATTAGCTTAATGTAAGCTTTAATATTCTCCTCTTTAGGGATATTAATGATATTCTGGATAGCACGTCCTTTTGAAGTACGCGTTCCTTCCGGAATTTCAAATACACGTAACCAGTAACACTGGCCCGATTCGGTAAAGAACAACATGTAGTTGTGGTTGGATGCAACAAGCAAATGCTCGATAAAATCGGCATCGCGGCTGTTGCTGCCAATAGAGCCCTTACCACCCCTGCCCTGACGGCGATATTCAGTTAAAGGCGTACGTTTAATGTAACCTTCGCGTGATATGGTGATCACCACATCTTCATCCTCAATAAAGTCTTCAGTCTGCATTTCGGCAGATGAGTGAACCATTTCGGTACGACGCTCGTCTCCGTATTTTTCTTTGATCTCTAACAGTTCATCTTTAATGATCTGCATCCTCAAACCTTCGTCAGCTAAGATAGATTTCAAGTGCTCAATCAGTTTCATCAAGGCCGCGTATTCGTCTTTGATCTTATCACGCTCAAGTCCGGTTAACCGGCGAAGCGTCATATCCAAAATGGCGCGTGCCTGGATATCACTTAATCCAAACTGGGCGATTAAACCTTCCCTTGCTTCGTCAGGAGTTTGTGATGCGCGGATCAGGCGGATAACTTCATCCAAATGATCTAAGGCGATCAATAAACCCTCTAAAATGTGGGCGCGTTTTTCAGCCTCCGAAAGCTCAAATTTGGTACGGCGGATTACAACCTCGTGCCTGTGCTCCACAAAGTGGTGTATCAGGTCTTTCAGGTTCAGCATCATCGGGCGGCCATTAACCAGCGCGATGTTGTTTACGCTAAATGATGTTTGTAACGCGGTGTATTTGAATAGGTTATTTAGTACGATAGCTGCATTAGCTTCGCGTTTTATCTCATAAACTATGCGGATACCTTCCCTGCTCGATTCATCACGGATTGCAGAAATACCCTCCAGTTTTTTATCGTTCACCAGTTCGGCAGTACGCTCAATCATCAGCGCTTTGTTTACCTGGTAAGGTACTTCGGTAACAATAATGCGCTCCCTGTCGTTTCCGTGAGTTTCAATCTCGGCTCTTGAGCGGATAACAATCCTGCCCCTGCCTGTCTCTAACGCCTCACGCGGGCCTTCAAAACCGTAAATGATACCGCCTGTAGGGAAATCGGGACCTTTTACATATTTCATCAGCTCGGTAACCTCTATCTGGCGGTTATCAATTAACGCCATAGTGGCGTCAATAACCTCCGATAAATTGTGCGGCGCCATATTGGTGGCCATACCCACTGCGATACCCGAAGCGCCGTTAACCAAAAGGTTAGGGAATTTTGCAGGTAAAACGGTTGGTTCCTGTAACGAGTCGTCGAAGTTTAACTGAAAATCGATGGTGTCTTTGTTGATATCGGCCAGCATCTCTTCGGCAAGCTTTTGCAAGCGGGCCTCGGTATAACGCATAGCTGCAGGCTCATCTCCATCTATCGAACCATAGTTACCTTGTCCTTCAACAAGCAGGTAGCGTAAACTCCATTCCTGGGCCATACGTACCATGGTATCGTAAACAGATTTATCACCATGCGGGTGATACTTACCCATCACCTCGCCCACAATACGGGCCGATTTTTTGTAGGGCTTATTGTTATTTAAACCCAGATCAAGCATGCCAAATAACACACGCCTGTGTACCGGTTTCAATCCATCGCGGACATCGGGCAGCGCCCTGGAAACAATCACCGACATTGAATAATCAATGTATGCAGATCGCATTTCCTCATCAATATTTATCGAAATTATTCTGTCTTCTTTGCTTGAATTATCGTCAGCCATTTTTATTTATTTGTAGAACCTTCTCTCTGTTTTTCGTGTTAAAAATTGATTTTTAAACGACCTGCGAAGTTAAGAAAATAGTTGACTAATGTGCCAATTTCGGCAACAATATGCATGCATAATTTATACACACAGGCTAATTTATTAACGTTGCAGGTTTGGTTTATTTGATTTTTACCCAGTGATCTTCAATCTTATTACCATTGGGTAAAACGGTGAATAATTTAAGTGTATCATTATTAATTGTATAGGTATATTTCACTACTTTATTGAGCAATTCTGAGGATTGCAGGCTGTAGGTTTGTGTTTCCAAACAGGTATCGGCCAGCAATTGGTAATCTCCTTTCTCGTAAACCACATCCTTCTCGCCCTTTTCCTTTAAAACAGCTTTATAGTGCGATTTATCATAAGTGCGCTGTAAAGTATAAGCAGTTGAAGCACTGTCTATTTTGCCATTAACTACACCTCCCCTATATTCCCACACGCCTTTAAGCGGATAATCCATAGCGGCAAATGAGCACAATAAGCAAATTGTCAAAATTGGCAGTACAAGCTTTTTCATAGGTAATGATATTAAGCCCAGTTAATTCCTTTTTTTAATAAAGATAGTGTTTTTTCTTCCTCGCTGCCCGGCGTTGCCTGGTAGTTATACACCCACTTGGC
>Ga0307515_10001737_pt1 | contig 48507 bp, 42 predicted proteins | sample 17_EM_MG_FD_194513 | JGI IMG/M metagenome (GOLD analysis project Ga0307515, IMG submission 194513) | Populus trichocarpa ectomycorrhiza microbial communities from riparian zone in the Pacific Northwest, United States - 17_EM | ecosystem: Host-associated > Plants > Roots > Unclassified | place... | reverse complement strand
GGGGGTCGCGGGGGCCGTGTCGCTGCTGGTCCTGCTCCTCACCGGGCGGGTCCTCGCAGCTCCCGCAGGGGGTGCGGTGGTTGCGGCTTCATCGGAAAATGATCCAAACCGTGCCGTCGAACCCCGTTTCAGCACAGGCGATCGGGCGTAATGTTCAGTCATGGACCGCCGCATTTTCGGGCTGGAGAACGAGTACGGCGTCACGTGTACGTTCAGGGGACAGCGGCGTCTGTCTCCCGACGAAGTGGCTCGGTACCTCTTCCGCCGTGTCGTGTCATGGGGCCGCAGCAGCAATGTCTTTCTGCGAAACGGCGCCCGGCTCTATCTCGACGTGGGCTCACATCCGGAATACGCGACCCCCGAATGTGACAACGTGACCGAACTGGTCACCCACGACAAAGCCGGCGAGCGCATTCTCGAAGGACTCCTGGTGGACGCCGAACGACGCCTGCACGAGGAGGGAATCGCGGGCGACGTCTACCTCTTCAAGAACAACACCGACTCGGCGGGCAACTCGTACGGCTGCCACGAGAACTACCTGGTGGCACGGCACGGCGAGTTCTCCCGGCTCGCGGACATCCTCATCCCGTTCCTGGTCACGCGTCAGCTTCTGTGCGGCGCGGGCAAGGTGCTCCAGACTCCGCGCGGCGCCGTGTACTGCGTCAGCCAGCGCGCCGAACACATCTGGGAGGGCGTCTCCTCGGCGACGACGCGTTCCCGGCCCATCATCAACACCCGGGACGAACCGCACGCGGACGCCGAGCGCTACCGCCGTCTCCACGTCATCGTGGGCGACTCGAACATGTCCGAGACGACCATGCTGCTCAAGGTCGGCGCCACCGACCTGGTGCTGCGCATGATCGAGGCGGGCACGGTGATGCGCGACCTGACCCTGGAGAACCCGATCCGGGCGATCCGCGAGGTCAGCCACGACCTCACGGGCCGGCGCAAGGTGCGTCTGGCCAGCGGACGCGAGGCCTCCGCGATCGAGGTGCAGCGCGAGTACTACGAGAAGGCCGTGGACTTCGTCGAGCGCCGCGGCATCCGCACCGGCACCGTCGAGCAGGTCCTCGAACTGTGGGGCCGGGTGCTGGACTCGATCGAGGCCGAGGACCTCGACCGGATCGGCACCGAGATCGACTGGGTCATGAAGTACCAGCTGATCGAGCGGTACCGGGCCAAGCACAACATGACGATGTCCCACCCGCGGGTCGCGCAGATCGACCTCGCCTACCACGACATCCACCGTCGCCGAGGGCTCTACTACCTCCTGGAGAGGAAGGGCCAAGCCGCCCGGATCTGCAACGACTTGAAGATCTTCGAGGGCAAGTCCGTTCCGCCGCAGACCACTCGGGCACGGCTGCGCGGCGACTTCATCCGCAGGGCCCAGGAACAGCGGCGGGACTTCACCGTCGACTGGGTCCATCTCAAGCTCAACGACCAGGCCCAGCGCACGGTGTTGTGCAAGGACCCGTTCCGTTCCGTGGACGACAGGGTGGAGAAACTGATCGCCGGAATGTAGGCGAACGTATCCGGATATCCACCTCCGGATGCATATTCGGTACGCCACACGGGCCCCGTACGTTTCACGTACGGGGCCCGTGCCACGCCGTAGAGTTGCGCGCACGCCATCAACAAGATCGACCGATACGAGGCCTTCATCGTGCGCCGACGCTCCGTTCTCATCGCTGTTCCCGCAGGACTTGTGACGCTCGCGGGGTGTGGTGACAGCGATTCCTCCTCAAGCAAGGCCAGCGCGTCGCCGTCGCCCACGCCCTCGCCGTCCTCCTCGGCCTCGGCCGTGCCGCCGCCGAAGCTCGTGGACGGCCCGCTGCCGGCGATCACCGCGGGCACGAAGTTCGACGAGAAGCCGACCGTCGCCAAGGGCACCGGCACTCCGTCGAAGGACCTCGCGGTGAAGACGGTGATCGCGGGCGGCGGGAAGGCCGTGGCGGAGGGCGACTTCATCCAGGTCAACTACCTGGGCCAGATCTGGTCGACGGCGAAGGTCTTCGACAACTCCTACGACCGCAATACCTCGTTGGTCATCCAGCTCGCGCAGGGCGGCATCATCGACGGCTGGCGCTACGGCCTGGCGGGCAAGAAGGTCGGCAGTCGCGTCCAGATGGCCATCCCGCCGACCTGGGGATACGGCACGGCGGGCAGCGCCCAGGCGGGCATCAAGGGCACCGACACGCTGGTGTTCGTGATCGACATCCAGGGCGCCTTCAACGCCAAGAGCTCCGTCAAGGGCACGGTCGTCGCGCAGTCCGACGCCGATCTGCCCAAGGTCGGCACGAACACCGACGGCAAGGCCCCTTCGGTCACGATCCCCAAGGCGGACCCGCCGAAGAAGCTGGTGTCGAACTACGTCCTGGAGGGCGATGGAGCCGTCGTCAAGGAGGCCGAGTCGATCCTCTGCCAGTTCAAGGGCGTGATCTGGCGCACCGGCAAGGAGTTCGAATCGACGTACTCCCAGGGGCGGTTGAGCCAGTTCGCGATCAAGGACATGGAGTCGGTCGTCAAGGGCCTGGCCCAGGGCCTCGTCGGCAAGAAGATCGGCAGCCGCGTGATGATCGTCGCGCCCGCGGACCTGGCCTACGGCGACACCCCGCCGACCGGCGGTGTCATCAAGAAGGGCGACACCCTGGTGTTCTCCGTGGACATCCTGGCGGCCATGTGACCCCTGCGGGGGTCGGCCTGGCCGGAGCGCCACCCCGGCCGGGATGCGAGACTGTCCGAGTTGCCTTGTCGTACACAAGCAGGAGCTAGAGACGTGAGCATCGAGAAGCCCGAGATCGACTTCCCGGGCGGCGAGCCCCCGGCGGACCTCGAGATCAAGGACCTTTGGGAGGGCGACGGCGAGGTCGCCCAGGCCGGAGACTTCGTCAAGGTCCACTACGTGGGCGTGGCGTTCTCCACCGGCGAGGAGTTCGACGCCTCCTGGAACCGCGGTACCCCGCTGGACTTCCAGCTCGGTGTCAAGCAGGTCATCCAGGGCTGGGACCAGGGCGTGCAGGGCATGAAGGTCGGCGGTCGCCGCCAGCTGGTCATCCCCGCGCACCTCGCCTACGGCGACCGCGGAGCCGGTGGCCGGATCGGTCCCGGCGAGACGCTGATCTTCGTGTGTGACCTGGTGGGCGTCGGCAAGCGCTGATCGTTCCTGGTCGAACGAGGGCCCATGCTGTCCGCATGGGCCTTCACCTTTTGGTACGGCTTTTGCCACGGCACCGCGGAGCGGTACGGTCATCGGTCGGAAGCATCATCAGAAAGGCGAAGGGCGTCGATGGCCATTGCCAAGGCCGAGCGGCTGATGAACCTCGCGCTGTGTCTGCTCGGGACACGGCGGCCGCTCAGCAAGCGTGAGCTGCGGGAATCCATCGAGGCCTACCTCGAAGCAGGTAGCGACGACTCCTTCAACCGGATGTTCGAGCGCGACAAGGACGATCTGCGCGAACTCGGGCTCGTCATCGAGACGGTGGAGAACCTGGACGGCGAGGTCGGCTATCTCGCCCGCCGCGACAGCAACCGCCTCCCGCCCATCACCCTCGACGCCGAAGAGGCAGCCGCGCTCGGTCTCGCCGCCAAGGTCTGGCAGCAGGCCCGGCTCGCCGGTGCCGCCAGTGGTGCGCTGCAGAAGCTGCGCGCGGCCGGGATGCCCGAGGACCTCGACCCGTACGAGCCGCACGGCGCCCTGGAACCACGCATTCCGGTGCACGAGGCGTCGTTCGAGCCGCTGATGCTGGCCTGCCGCGACCGCCGGCCCGTCGTCTTCGAGTACCGCAAGGCCACCGCCTCCCGACCCGAGACGCGAAGCGTCGAGCCGTGGGCGCTGGAGTGCTGGCGCGGCCACTGGTACCTCGCCGGCTGGGACCGGGACCGCGGGGCCGAGCGGGTCTTCCGGCTGTCCCGGATCACCGGCAAGGTGCGCTCGCGCAACGGGCTGTTCACCGCGGACATCCCCGACGTCGTCACCGTGCGCGAGACCGTCGCGAGCTGGGCGGGAGAGACCGCCGACCGCTCCGCGCTGATCCGGCTGCGCACGGGCTCCGGGTACCCCTTGCGGGCGAAAGCCGCGGCGGTTCGGGAACTCGGGGACGGCTGGGACGAGTTGGAGATTCCGTACGGCCACGGGCTGGACGCCTGGCTGGTGGAGTTCGGGCCCGACGTCGTCGTCCTGGAGCCCGCCGAGCTGCGGGCCGACGTGGTGGACCGGCTGCGCGCCGTGGCCAAGGGCTGAGGGGGAGCGGAAGAGAACTGTGGCAGGCAAACCGGTCAGGCCCGTCAACGCCATCGACCAGACCCGGCGGATGCTCTCCCTGGTGACCTATCTGAAGGAGCGCCCCGGGGCACGTATCGAGGACGTGGCCCGTGCCTTCGGGATCACCGAGGACGAGCTGGTCTCCGACCTCGACGTGCTGCCCATGTGCGGGACCAGCTTCCGGGGCGGCGACCTGCTCGACATCGACACCGACGGCGACCGCATCTGGTGGCACAACCCGGACGACGTCGCCGAACCGCTCCGGCTCGCCGCCGACGAGGCGACCGCCCTCCTGGTGGCCGCCCGCGCGGTATCGACGCTCCCGGGTCTGCGCGAGAGCGACCGGCAGGCGCTGCTGCGGGCCAACGCCAAGGTGGAGGCGGCGGCCGGTGAGGCGGCCGGGGCCAGCGCACGGTTGTCGGTGACCTTCGAGTCCGAGGGCGGGGTCTTCGCGGACGTCGACCGCGCGATCTCGGAGCGCCGCCGCCTGTGGATCCGCTACTACTCGCCGGCGCGCGACGAGTTGAGCGAGCGCGAGATCGACCCCATCCGGCTGGTCAGCGTCGGGCACACGTACGTGGAGGCCTGGTGCCGCCGCTCCGAGGCGCGCCGCACCTTCCGCCTCGACCGGGTCGCCGAGATCAAGATCCTCGACGAGCCGTCCGCACCCCCCGAGATCGAACTGCGGGACCTGTCGGAGGCGCTGGTGCAGCCCGCCGCCGAGGACCCCGAGGTCGTCGTCGAGGTCGGCCCGGGCGGCCGCTGGGTCGCCGAGTACTACCCGCACGACAGTGCCGATGAGCTTCCCGACGGCGGGCTGCGTATTACCTTGCGCACCCCCGACCCGACGTCCCTGAGACGCCTGGCCCTACGGCTCGGACGTGACGGCCGGATCGTCTCCCCGAGCGACCTCGCCGACAGCGCCCGCCGGGCCGCCCGCGAGGCGTTGGCGGCGTACGACGGCCCGCAGGGTGTTGTTGACGCAGTGCACGGTGTTGACGAGAGGCAGGAGCAGGGGCTGTGAGCGAGTCGACGATGACTGGTGTCCCAGGCGTCTCTGGTGACCAAGGGGTCTCCGGTGGTCCGGAGATGACGGTGGCCGCCGCGTTCGCCGGGATGAAGAGCGTGGTCCCCGTGATGTTCAGAGCGGGCTGCCCGGACTGCCGGGGCAACTTCGAACTGGCGGCGAGTGCCCTGCGTCTCGCCATCGGCGCCACCAGCCGCACCACCTTCTACTCCTTCACCTGCCCCGACTGCGGCGCGGCCGTACGCAAGCCCGCGGGCGAGCGGATCGTCGAGCTGCTCACCGGCGGCGGGGTCAGGACCCTGCGGCTGACCTTCGTCGGGTAGCAGGGTCTAGGCTCGCCCCATGTTCTGGGCGATGGTCGCGGTAGCTGTGGGTTTCCTGGGTCTCGCCGTGATCGGCGTGCTCGCCGTCCGGGTCTTCCTGGAGGCGCGGCGGCTCGGACTCCAGGTCACGGACGCCGCGCACCGCATCAACCGGGCGGCCGAGGACCTGGAGCGCGCGGCCGTTGCGACGGCCCGTTCCGCCGACGCACTGTGAGTCACGTATGCGTGGGGTGTGAGTTGCGCGCCTCATGCGCTTCGCGTCACTTTGCCCTGTCACGTTGTCCGTGGGGGCGGGTAGTCTGCTGATCGCGGTCCGGATAACGAGGCCCGGAGCGCGGACCGGGAGTACGCACGGGGATTGCCTCACGTTTACCCCTGAGCGTTACGATCGCTGGCAGCACGAAGGTCGGACAGATGTCCGACCGATCGGACAGCACCCCACCCCAGCCGCCTCGGTGAGAAGGTAAAGACTTATGTTCGGAAGGCTCGGAGCTCCCGAGATCATTCTCATCCTCGTCGTCATCGTGCTCCTGTTCGGCGCGAAGAAGCTTCCGGACATGGCCCGCTCGCTCGGCAAGTCCGCCCGCATCCTCAAGAGCGAAGCCAAGGCGATGAAGGAAGAGGGCAGCACCACGCCCACCCCCGCCGGCCCGCCGAACACCGACGAGTCCGTGCAGCGCACCATCCAGGCGGCCCCCGGCGACGTGACCAGTGCGCGTCCCGTCACCGAGCCGTCGGACACGACCAAGCGCTGACGCAGGGCCGGGACCCCCTCGGCCTGCCGCACGAGATGAGGACGTGGGTTGCCTAAGTCTGCCCGCACGAAGGAGAAGGACCCCGAGGGGCGGATGCCCCTCGCGGACCATCTGCGCGAGCTGCGCAACCGGCTCGCGAAGGCGATGCTCGCCATCATCGTGGTGACCTGCGTGGCCGCCTTCTTCTACAACGACATCGTCAACATCATCACCAAGCCGGTGCTGGACTCGGTCGGTTGCGCCTCCACCTTCGAGGAACTGCAGAAGGCCGGTGACAAGACCCACCAGTGTGCGCAGATCACGATCAACGGTCTGCTGACGCCGTTCACGCTGGCGTTGAAGGTGTCCCTGATGGCCGGTGTCGTCCTGGCGTCCCCGGTCTGGCTGTACCAGCTCTGGGGCTTCATCGCCCCGGGCCTGCACAAGAACGAGAAGAAGTACGCGCTCTCCTTTGTCGGCACGGGTGTTCCGCTGTTCCTCGGCGGCGCCTACTTCGCCTACAAGGTGCTGCCCACCACGGCGAAGGTGCTGATCGGCTTCACGCCGAAGGACGTCAACAACCTGCTACCGCTGGACGACCTGCTCGACCTGGTCACGCGCATGGTGCTCGTCTTCGGCCTCTCCTTCGAGCTGCCGCTGCTGCTGATCATGCTGAACCTCACCGGCGCGCTGACGGGCACGCGGATGCTCGGCTGGTGGCGCGCCATGATCCTCGGCATCACGGTCTTCGCGGCCGTCGCCACCCCCAGCACCGACCCGCTGACCATGCTGGCCCTGGCCGGGCCGATCTGGGTGCTGTACTTCGGCGCCGTCGTCTTCTCGCTGCTCAACGACCGGCGCAAGCGCCGCCGCGAGGCGGAGGGACCGGACGACGACGAGGCCTCGGACCTGGACCTCACGCCCGAGGACATCGGCGACATCGAAGCCGTCTCGGCCGGCCGGGGAGCCCTGCCCGAGCAGGCGAGCGGCACCGGTTCCGACCGGGTCAACGGGTATGACGACGTGACCTGATCACCTCCCGAACTCCGCCGAGACCGGCCGTTCCCGCAGCGCGGGCGGCCGGTCTCCGTGTGTGGAGGACTCATGGGAACGGATAATGATCGTCCTGTTGTCAGTGGCGCCCGGTACGCTCGAAAGCACGATGACAGAGGACCTCTCCCCGGCCGAGCGGTACGCGGCAGCCCGCCTGCGGGCAGCCGAGCAGGCCACCGCGCTCGCGGACTTCCGCGAGATGTACGACTTCGGTCTCGACCCCTTCCAGATCGAGGCCTGCCAGGCGCTCGAAGCGGGGAAGGGCGTGCTGGTCGCGGCGCCCACCGGCTCCGGCAAGACGATCGTCGGCGAGTTCGCCGTCCACCTCGCCCTCCAGCAGGGCAAGAAGTGCTTCTACACGACCCCGATCAAGGCACTGTCGAACCAGAAGTACGCCGACCTGTGCCGCCGTTACGGCGCGGACAAGGTCGGCCTGCTCACCGGCGACAACAGCGTCAACTCCGAAGCCCCGGTGGTCGTCATGACCACCGAGGTGCTGCGCAACATGCTGTACGCCGGTTCGCAGACCCTCCTCGGCCTCGGCTATGTGGTCATGGACGAGGTGCACTACCTCTCCGACCGCTTCCGCGGTGCCGTATGGGAAGAGGTGATCATCCACCTCCCCGAGTCGGTGACCCTGGTCTCCCTGTCGGCGACCGTGTCGAACGCCGAGGAGTTCGGCGACTGGCTCGACACCGTCCGCGGGCACACCGAGGTGATCGTCTCCGAGCACCGGCCCGTGCCGCTCTTCCAGCACGTGCTCGCCGGACGGCGGATGTACGACCTTTTCGAGGAGGGCGAGGGCAGCAAGAAGGCCGTCAACCCCGACCTCACCCGCCTGGCCCGCATGGAGGCCCAGCGCCCCTCGTACCAGGACCGCAAGCGCGGCCGTGCCATGCGCGAGGCCGACCGGGAGCGGGAGCGCAGATCGCGTTCGCGGGTGTGGACACCGGGCCGCCCCGAGGTCATCGAGCGGCTGGACAACGAAGACCTGCTGCCCGCCATCACGTTCATCTTCAGCCGAGCCGCCTGCGAGGCCGCCGTACAGCAGTGTCTGTACGCCGGGCTGCGGCTCAACGACGACGAGGCGCGGGAGAAGGTGCGGGCGCTCGTCGAGGAGCGCACGGCGTCCATTCCGAACGAGGACCTGCATGTCCTCGGGTACTACGAGTGGCTGGAAGGCCTGGAGCGCGGCATCGCGGCCCACCACGCGGGCATGCTGCCGACGTTCAAGGAGGTCGTGGAGGAGCTGTTCCTGCGCGGGCTCGTGAAGGCCGTGTTCGCCACGGAGACCCTGGCGCTGGGCATCAACATGCCCGCGCGCTCGGTGGTGTTGGAGAAGCTCGTCAAGTGGAACGGCGAGCAGCACGCCGACATCACTCCCGGCGAGTACACCCAGCTGACCGGCCGGGCCGGCCGCCGCGGCATCGATGTCGAGGGTCACGCCGTCGTGCTGTGGCAGCGGGGGATCAGCCCCGAGCACCTCGCGGGACTGGCCGGCACGCGTACGTATCCGCTGCGCTCCAGCTTCAAGCCGTCGTACAACATGGCGGTCAACCTCGTCGAGCAGTTCGGGCGGCACCGGTCGCGGGAGCTGCTGGAGACGTCCTTCGCGCAGTTCCAGGCGGACAGGTCGGTCGTCGGGATCTCGCGGCAGGTGCAGAGGAACGAGGAGGGCCTGGAGGGCTACAAGGACTCCATGACCTGCCACCTGGGCGACTTCGACGACTACATGCGGCTGCGCCGCGAGCTCAAGGACCGCGAGACCGAGCTGGCCCGGCAGGGCGTGGCACAGCGCCGCGCCGAGGCCGCCGTGGCGCTGGAGAAGCTCAAGCCGGGTGACGTCATCCATGTCCCGACCGGCAAGTACGCGGGTCTGGCACTGGTACTGGACCCGGGACTGCCCGCCGGGCGGTCCAATGGCCATCGCGGCTTCGAGCAGCACGACGGGCCGCGTCCGCTGGTCCTGACCGTGGAGCGGCAGGTCAAGCGGCTCGCGTCGATGGACTTCCCCGTCCCCGTCGAGGCGTTGGACCGGATGCGGATCCCCAAGTCCTTCAACGCCCGTTCCCCGCAGTCCCGTCGGGACCTGGCGTCCGCGCTGCGCACCAAGGCCGGGCACATTCCGCCGGAGCGGGCCCGCAAGCAGCGCTCACAGGCCGCGGACGACCGGGAGATCGCGCAGTTGCGTACGGCGATCCGGGCGCATCCGTGTCATGGGTGCAACGACCGTGAGGATCACGCGCGTTGGGCCGAGCGGTATCACCGGCTGCAGCGGGACACCACGCAGTTGGAGCGGCGGATCGAGGGGCGGACGAACACGATCGCCCGGACCTTCGACCGGATCGTCGCGTTGCTGACCGACCTTGATTATCTGCGGGGCAACGAGGTCACCGAGCACGGGAAGCGGTTGGCGCGGCTGTACGGCGAGCTTGATCTGCTGGCCAGTGAGTGTCTGCGGGAGGGGGTTTGGGAGGGGCTTGCTCCTGCCGAACTCGCCGCGTGTGTCTCGGCGTTGGTGTTCGAGGCGCGGGTCAGTGACGATGCGACGGTGCCCAAGGTGCCGTCGGGTGCGGCCAAGGCCGCGCTGGGGGAGATGGTGCGGATCTGGGGGCGGCTTGATGCCCTTGAGGAGGATTTCCGGATCACCCAGACCGAGGGGGTTGGGCAGCGGGAGCCTGATCTTGGGTTTGCCTGGGCCGCGTATATGTGGGCCAGTGGGAAGGGGTTGGACGAGGTTCTGCGGGAGGTGGAGATGCCGGCCGGGGACTTTGTTCGGTGGTGTAAGCAGGTGATCGATGTGTTGGGGCAGATTTCTGCTGCGGCGCCGGTTACTGGGGGCGAGGCGTCTTCCACTGTGGCGAAGAATGCGCGGAAGGCTGTTGAGTTGTTGCTGCGGGGGGTTGTGGCCTACTCGTCTGTGGGGTGAGGGTTCGTTGGCGGGTGCGGGGGCGTTGTGGCTGGTCGCGCCCACGCGGCGGAGCCGCATATCGACACAGCCCCGCGCCCCTAGGGGGTGAGCCCTAAGTGCCTCAAGAGTTCACGTAGTTTCGCCAGCCGCCGTAGGTTGTTATGTCCTCTGCGTCTTCCAGGGCTGCCGGTTCGCAGAGGAAGCCTGGGACGCTTGTGCCGTCCGCCAGTTCTACGCTGCCCAGCGTCATTGGGCGGGGCAGGCTTGCCAGCAAGCGGCCCAGGCCCTCTGCCGGTAGGCGCCATACCTCTGTCTCTATCGCCGCTCCGCCTTCGCCTACGTGAACCAAGCCCGGCTTCGGCGGAGTTGTTGTCAGGGCGTGTAGGCGGTAGACCGGGGCCGTTGTGGTTGTGTGGTCCAAACGGGCGCCCAGGGAGAGTAGTTGGGGGTTCAGGGGCTGGCCCGTCAAGTGGGCTCCTACGACTGCCAGTTGCACCGATGGATCCAGGTCGCGCGCTATCCGCCCCAAGCGGTCGTCCGTGAACGTCGGGCCGATCAGCATCACGCCGAAGGGGAGGCCGTTCACCTCGCCGGACGGGACTGCTACCGCCGCCAGGTCGAAGAGGTTGGTGGAGTTGGTGAAGCGGCCCAGGCGGGCGTTTGCGCCCAGGGGGTCTTCGGCTACCTCGGACAGGGTCGGGTGGCCCGGAGTCGTCGGGAGCAACAGGGCGTCCGCGTCGGCCAGTTCGGAGAGGGCCCGGGTGCGGAGGGCGGCCAGGCGTTCCTCGTCCGCGTACAGCTGGTGGGCCGGGATGTCTCGGGCTCGGGTGATGATGCCGGTGACCGTGGGGTCCAGGCCCTCGGTGCCGGAGGCGATCGCCTTGTCGACAAATGCCCCTACCGCTGTGTAGCGCTCGGCCACGAACGCCCCCTGGTAGAGCATCGCCGCCGCTTCCGTGAACGGGGTGAGGTCCAGGGTGCGGATCTCGCAGCCCGCTGAGCGGAGGCGGGTGACCGCCTCCTCGTAGGCCTCCGCCCAGCCCTCGTCCAGTTCGCCCAGTTGGTCTCGTGGGGGGACCGCTATGCGCCAGGGGCCCGGGGTGCGTTGGGGGAGGGGCGGGAGGGTGCGGGTCGGTGGGGAGGTCATGAAGGACAGGGCCTGTTCGGCCTCGGGGAGGGTGCGGGCGAAGACCGTCACGCAGTCGATCGACGCGCAGGCCGGGACCACGCCCGTCGTCGGGACCAGGCCCCGGGTGGGCTTCAGGCCGACGATGCCGTTGAACGCCGCCGGGACCCGGCCCGAACCCGCCGTGTCGGTGCCGACGGCGAAGTCGACGATGCCCAGGGCCACGGCGACGGCCGAACCGGCGCTGGAGCCGCCGCTGATCCGTTCCGGGTCGTGGGCGTTGCGGACCGCGCCGTACGGGGAGCGGGTGCCGACCAGGCCCGTGGCGAACTGGTCGAGGTTCGTGGTGCCGAGCACGATCGCGCCTGCCGCGCGGAGGCGGGCCACCACCGGGGCGTCGGCCGACGGCTCGTAGGCGTAGGCGGGGCAGCCCGCCGTTGTCGGCAGGCCGTGGACGTCTATGTTGCCCTTGGCCGCGAACAGGCGGCCCGCGAGGGGGAGTTGATCGCCTGCCGATACGCGCTCGTCGATCGCCCTCGCCTCGGACTCGACCTCCGTCTGCGGGCGCAGGTCGATCCAGATCTCGGGGCGGTTCACCGCCTCTATGCGGGCGTAGGCGGCGCGGACTCGGGACGCGGTGGTCGACATCTCTCTTGTGCTCCTTGCGGTTCGGCTCGTGGGCTTCAGGTTCAGGTTCCGGGGGCGAGGACCAGCAGCGCCGTGCCCGCTTCCACCTGGTCGCCGGGCCTGGCCAGGATTTCCGTGACTATGCCGGCCATGGGCGCGTGCACCCTGGACTCCATCTTCATCGCCTCCAAGGCCAGGAGGGGTTGGCCGAGGGTCACCTCGTCGCCCTGCTCCACGTTCAACTGCCAGACGGACGCGGCGAATTCGGCCTCCACCAGGCGGCCCCCGGCCGGCACCGTCACCTCGGCCTGCGGTGGCGCCGGGGCGGCTGCCGCCTCCGCCCGGGTGAACTCGCCCGCCGCCTCCCAGGCATCGCGTTCCGCGCCGAACGCGGTCTGCTGGCGGGACCTGAACTCCGCGATGGACTCGGCGCTCTCGGTGAGGAACGCCTCGTACTCGGCGAGCGAGAACGTGCCCTCCTCGATGCGCGGGACGAAGTGGCCGGAGATGATGTCGGCCCGGAGATCGAGGAGTTCGTCCGCTTCCACCGGGTACCACTTGATGCGGTCGAAGAAACGGAGCAGCCACGGGGAGCCCTGCTCGAACGCGCCGCGCTGCTGCCAGCCCGACCACACCTGGGTCGTACGGCCCACGAACTGGTAGCCGCCGGGGCCCTCCATGCCGTAGATGCAGAGATACGCCCCGCCGATGCCGACCGAGTTCTCGGCGGTCCAGGTGCGGGCCGGGTTGTACTTCGTCGTCACCAGGCGGTGGCGGGGGTCCAGGGGGGTGGCGACGGGTGCGCCCAAGTAGACGTCTCCCAGGCCGAGTACGAGGTATTCCGCGTCGAAGACCGTGGCGTAGACGTCCTCGACCGAGTCCAGGCCGTTGACACGGCGGATGAACTCGATGTTCCACGGGCACCAAGGGGCGTCGTCGCGGACGCCCGCCATGTAGCGGGCGATGGCCTCGCGCGTTGCCGGGTCGTCCCAGGAGAGGGGGAGGTGGACCGTGCGGGAGGGGACGATCAGTTGGTCCGTGGGTGGGAGTGCTGCCGCTATCTCCCTTACAGCGGTGAGGAGTTGGGACTGGGGGAGGCGGGTCGGGTCCGTCTGGATCTGGAGGGAGCGGATGCCCGGGGTGAGGTCCTTGACGCCCTCGAAGTCCGCCTCCGCCACCGCCTCCATCAGGGCGTGGACCCGCATACGTTGCGCCAAGTCCAGTTGCATGGGGCCGAATTCGACGAGGAGGTTGTCGTCGCCGCTGCGGCGGAAGGTGACGTCACCGTCCCTCGCCAGGATTCCGCCGTCCACTATGTCGGGGCGGGGTGAGCCGTCGACGTTCACCGGGCAGAAGCGGACCGTGTCGCCGGGCCTGAACTGGCCCAGTTTCCAGCGCTCTTGGCCGATGACCGTCGCGGGGCAGACGAAGCCGCCGAGGGACGGGCCGTCGGGGCCGAGCAGGACCGGCATGTCGCCCGTGTAGTCGACGGCGCCGACCGAGTACGGGGTGTCGTGGATGTTGGACGGGTGCAGGCCCGCCTCGCCACCGTCGGTGCGGGCCCAGCGGGGCTTCGGGCCGACCAGGCGGACGCCCGTGCGCGCCGAGTTGAAGTGGACCTTCCAGTCGGCGGCGTAGAAGTCGCGGATGTCGTCCTCGGTGAAGAACTCCGGTGCCGCGTGCGGGCCTTCGACCGCTGCTACGTCCCAGATGGCGGCGAAGGTTGGGCGGTCGGCCGGGGGTACGGGTGTGCCCTCGGTGATCGTGCCGCCGTGCAGGACGTCGCCGGTGCGCAGGGCCCGGCCGCCGTGTCCGCCGAAGCGGCCCAGGGTGAAGGTGCTCGCGCTGCCGAGGAAGGCCGGCACGTCCAGGCCGCCCGCGAACAACACGTAGGTCCGCAGGCCGTGTTCGGCCGGGGTGCCGATCTCCAGGGCCGCGCCCGCGGGTACCGTCACCGGCTCCCACTGCGGGACCGGCGCGCCGTCGACCGTCACCGGTGCCGGGGCGCCCGTCACGCACACCGTGGTGGCGTGGGTGAACCTCAACGTCGGTCCCTGGAGGGTGCATTCGAGGCCGGGGGTGCCCTCGTCGTTGCCGAGCGCGCGGTTGCCGAGGCGGAAGGAGAGGTCGTCCATCGGGCCGCACGGGGGGACGCCGACCTGCCAGTAGCCGGTGCGGCCGGGCCAGTCCTGGACCGTGGTGAGCGTGCCGCCGGCGACGATCTCGATGCGGGGGGTGGGGTCGGTGACGGTGGCGAGGGTCGCCGTGGAGTGGGTGGCTGCCCTGAAGTCCGGTTCGGCCAGCGCCGCTTGGACCAGGCCCAGGTTCGTCTCGATGCCGTCCACGCGGGTGCGGGCCAGTGCCTCGTCGAGCCGTTGGAGTGCGTGGGCGCGGTCGGAGCCGTACGCGATGACCTTCGCGAGCATCGGGTCGTAGGACGTGGTCACCTCGGTGCCGGTCTCCACCCAGCCGTCGACGCGCACCCCGTGCGGGAACTCGACCCGGGTCAATAGGCCCGCGCTGGGCCGGTGTTCGCGGGACGGGTCCTCGGCGTAGACGCGGGCCTCGACGGCGTGGCCGCGCGGGGCGCCGGGTTCGCGGACGACGTCGGGCTCGCCCTGGGCCAGCCGCAGCATCCAGGCGACCAGGTCGACGCCGTAGACCTCCTCGGTGACCGGATGTTCCACCTGGAGGCGGGTGTTGACCTCCAGGAAGTAGGCCTCCTCGCGGGTCGCGTCGTAGACGAACTCGACGGTGCCGGCGGAGCGGTAGCCGACCGAGGCGCACAAGTCGTGGGCGGAGGTGGCCAGTTGGGTGCGGATGTGGTCGGGGAGGCCCGGTGCGGGGGCTTCCTCCACCACCTTCTGGTTGCGGCGCTGGAGGGAGCAGTCGCGGTCGCCGAAGGTGACGACCTTGCCGTCGCCGTCGCCGAAGACCTGTACCTCGACATGGCGGGCGTGCTCGACGAGGCGTTCCAGGAAGACTCCGGCGGAGGAGAAGGAGGCGGCGGCCACGCGCTGCACCCGCTCCCAGGACTCGGCCAGTTCGGCGGGGGAGTGGCAGGCCGACATGCCGATGCCGCCGCCTCCGCCGGTCGCCTTGAGCATGACGGGGTAGTCGATCAGGGCTGCTTGGGTGAGAGCCTCGTCCAGGTTCGCCAACAGACCGGTGCCCGGCGCCAGTTGGACACCCGCTGCTTCGGCTGCCGCCCGTGCCGTGTGTTTGGCGCCGAACAGCTCCAGCTGTGCGGGAGTCGGTCCCACGAACACGATTCCGGCGTCCTCGCAGCGGCGTGCGAAGGCCGCGTCCTCGGAGAGGAAGCCGTAGCCGGGGTGGATCGCGCCCGCGCCCGTGTCCTTGGCCGCCTTGAGGACCAAGTCGGCGTCCAGGTACGACTCTTTGGCGGGTGCCGGGCCGAGTCGTACCGCCTCGTCGGCGAGCCGGACGTGGGGTGCCGAGCGGTCGGCGTCGGAGTACACGGCGACCGTGCGCAGGCCGAGTTCGCGGGCCGTGCGGATGATGCGGACGGCGATCTCGCCCCGGTTGGCGATCAGCAGCGTGTCGAAGGTCATGCGGCATCCCTCTGAGCGGCGTCCTCTTCGACGGCCGCCTCGGTGATCGTCATCTCCACCGCCGTCGGCTCGAAGCCGTTGCAAGGGTTGTTGATCTGGGGGCAGTTGGAGACCAGGACCAGGACGTCGCGTTCGGCGCGCAGGGTCAGTTTCAGGCCCGGCGCGGAGAGGCCGTCGACGATGCCGAGGGTGCCGTCCTTCTCGACCGGCACGTTCATGTACCAGTTGATGTTGGAGACCAGGTCGCGCTTGCCGAGGCCGTAACGGGCGCCCTCCGCGAGGAAGTTGTCCACGCACGCGTGCTGCGACCAGGTGTGGTGGCCGTAGCGCAGGGTGTTGGACTCCTTGGAGCAGGCGCCGCCGACCGTGTCGTGCCGGCCGACCTCGTCGTCCGTGACGGTCATCAGCGGGGTGTGCTCGTTGGACATCAGCACGCTGCCGGTGGTCAGGAAGAGGTTGCCCTGGGCTTGGATCGTGTCGGGGGCGCTGTAGCGGACCGACGTGTCGTGGGCGTCGTAGACGAGGAAGTCGACGGCCTGGTTGCCGTGCAGGTCGGTGATGGTGAGAGTGTCGCCCGTGCGGATGACGGCGGACCACGCGGCGCGGGCGGGAACGACGGTCGTGCTCATGCGAGCCCCCTTGCGGCAAGGAATTCCGTGGTGTTGAGGAACGCGCGGCGGCCTTCGGGCGTGGCCTCCCACCGCGGGTCGCCCGGCTTGGTCGCCTCGGCGCGCCAAGCGAGCACCTCCAGCGGGGAGTTGACGTAGTCGTCGCGCGGGTCGGCCGGGTGCGGCACGTTCGCGATCAGTACGGTCACGTCCTGCTCGGCGCGCAGGGTCACGCTGCCGCCGGGGCCGGTCGAGCCGGTGAAGTCGAGGGAGCCGTCGTCGCGGACCTCGATGCCCTGGAAGAAGGAGAGCGAGGGCGGCAAGTCCCGTGGTTCCAGGCCGTTCTTGGCGGCGGCGAGCTTGAACAGCTCACGTCCGGCAGGGGAGTCGGACTGCGGGGTGCCGTCGCCGTAGCGCTCGGTGTTGCGGACCAGGGTGGAGGTGCCGCACAGCGCGTCGTGCCGGCCGGAGGTGTCGGCGACGAGCGAGGCGAGGACGCGGCCCTGGTCGGAGAGGAGGAGCTGGCCCTCGCCGAGGTAGGCGTTCCACTGGACCTTGACCGTGTCGGCGACGTTCAGGCGTTCCCAGGGGCGGTCGGCCGCGTACAGGAGCAGGTGGGCGCAGGCGTCGCCGCGCAGGTCGGTCAGGCGGAGCTCGGTGCCGCGGGCCAGGACGCGGTGGGTGTAGTTGCCGCCCGCGACGGTCTCGGCCCACACCAGGTGGCCCGCCTCGCAGGGGGGCGCCGGCCAGTCGCCGGCCGGGACGACGGGCATCGCCTCGGCCCGCTTGCCCTCCTGGGCGCGGGCGTGGTCGCGGGCTCCGTAAGTGGTCGCTGTCGCCATCGCGGGGGACCTCCGGCTGCGGGGACGTCTTGGTCGTACGGCATTTCTGTCGCTTGACAGAAATTAGGAGGCGGGCGGGTCATCGGGGTTGCCCGGGTGTTGCCGCTCGGTTACCGAGCCCTCACGGAGATCACCGGGCGCCCGGCGGTCGCTCGGCGCGCATTCGGTGGGCGTTCGCCGCCCGGGGCCGTGTGCGAGGATCGAACGCATGGGGACACCAGGTGCACAGGGGGGCCGCCGGGTCGGCAGGCCGCGGGCCGATCAGCGGCCGGACAGCGGACTGTCCCCGCGCGCCGAACTGCTCTCCGCCGCCGCCGAGTTGTTCACCACCCGCGGCTACGCGGCCACCACCACCCGGGCCGTCGCCGAGCGCGCGGGCATGCGGCAGGCGTCGATGTACCACTACGTCTCCGGCAAGGAAGAGTTGCTCGCGGACCTTCTGGAGTCCACGGTCACGCCCTCGCTGGCGTACGCCCGGGAACTCCTCGCGGACGACGCGACCCCGGCCGAGGACCGGTTGTGGGAGCTGTGCCGAACCGACGTAGAGCTGCTGTGCGGGGGTTCGCACAATCTCGGCGGGCTGTATCTGCTGCCCGAAGTGCGCGCCGAGCGGTTCGCCGGCTTCCATGCCGTACGCGCCGAACTCAAGGACGCCTACCGGCAGTTGCTCGCCGCCACGGCCGCGGGTGGGGCGCTCGCGAAGAGTGAGTTGGAACTGCGGACGGATCTGGTGTTCGGGCTCATCGAGGGCGTCATCCTCGTGCACCGCTCCGACCCCGAGCGGCCGGTGTCCGCCTTCGCGGAGGCGACGGCCGACGCCGCGTTGCGCATCGCCGGAATCTGATCCGGAACGGATGCTTCACTCATTACGGTGAGTGATATTCGTATGCTCGTGCGCCGTAACTCGCTGTGTGCGATTGAAGCCACAGCGTGTAAATGGGCTGAGGGTACTCCTCTTCCATGTCCCTTTTCAGGGGCTTGCTGAATATGACACAGCGGTGATCCGGTCGGACTAAGCTCGCCCGCAGCGCACCGAGTTGGGCTGTATTCGTGCGCTTGTTCCCAAACATGCAAAAGATGCAGAAGCTCCCCCCAGATTCCCCCGATCCCCCCAGCCGACCTGTCTTAGAGGGCATACATGGTGAGTGTTCAATCGCCTCCCGCCGGCCGTGAACTTCCCTACGCGCGCGTGCTGTTGCCGCCTGCCATAGTGATGGCCGCGGCGACCGGGGCCGCCGTCGCCCTGGTGGCGGGGCCTGCCCGGATCGCCGTCGGCTGGTGCGGAGCCGTCGCCACCCTGCTGGTGATCATGACGGCGGCCGAAGCGGTACGTCGCGGACGCAACCTGCGGGACGCCCGCGCCGAGCACGACCGTCACACCGCGTATCTGGAACGGCGGCTCGCCGACCAGAACCAGGAGATGGTCCGCCTCGGTCAGGAGATCCTGCCCGCCACGCTGCACCGGCTCAGCAGTGGAGAATCCCCCGGAGAGGTGATTCGCCAAGTCGTCGACGCCGATCCGGAGTGGCGGCAACTTCCCGATCCGCAGCGCGACTTGCTGAGGACCGTGCTCAGGATCGTGGAGCGCGAGGAGAACATGCGTGACTCCGCGCAGCGTTCCTTCGTCAGCATCGCCCGCCGTGTGCAGGCCATCGTCCACCAACAGGCCAAGGAACTCCGGGAGATGGAGGAGGACCACGGCCGTAACCCGGAGGTCTTCGACGACCTCCTGCGCATCGACCACGGCACCGCGCTGATCGGCCGGCTCGCCGACTCCATCTCGGTGCTCGGCGGTGGCCGGCCCGGCCGCCAGTGGCCCGAACCGGTGCCGCTGTACAGCGTGCTGCGCGGCGCCATGTCCCGCATCCTGGAGTACCGCCGCATCGAGCTGCACTCCATCGCCAAGGTCAACATCCGCGGCATCTCCGTCGAGCCGGTCATCCACGCGGCCGCCGAACTCCTCGACAACGCCACCCGCTACTCGCCCCCGCAGACCAAGGTGCACGTCACCGCCGTAGAGGTGCAGACCGGTGTCGCCATCGAGATCGAGGACGGCGGCGTCAGCCTCAGCGAGGAGTCGCGGGCCCGGGCCGAGGGCATGCTGGAGCGCGCCAAGGCCGGCACCGACCTCCAGGACCTCGGTGAGAGTCCGCGCCTGGGCCTCCAGGTCGTCGGCCGGCTCTGCGCGACGTACAACATGCAGATCTCGCTGCGCGCCTCGGCCTACGGCGGCGTCCGCGCCGTCCTGATCGTGCCCAGCGAGATGCTCACCCCCGGCACCGCACCCGGACTCGCCCACGGCATCGGCGCCACCGCCATGCCCAAGGCCGAACTCGGCGCGGTCGACGGCCCCAAGCGCACGATCAAGCGGCGCCGTCCCACGAGCCCGCGCATCCCGGCCTCGGTGAGCATGGAGGACGAGGTTCCCGAGGTCACCGAGTGGACGGCGGGCGGCCTGCCGCAGCGCCGCAGCCGGGTCAAGGTGCCGCTCGCCCAGCGGTACGCCGAACAGGCCGCCGCCGAGCGCGCCGAGGCCGCCGCCCGGGAGGCCCGCTCCGCCTGGGGCACGCCCGAGCCGGAGCCGGAGAAGAAGGACGAACCCGAACCGGGCCTGTGGGTCGAGGCGTTCATGGAAGGCCTCAAGGGTGACCCGGACCCGACCGCTTTCATCCAGAAGACCGAGCCGGCCCGAGTCGAGGCCGACGACGAGGGGGACCTCAAGTGATCCAGCAGCGAGCCAACTTCGACTGGATGCTCAAGGATCTCGCCGACGGCGTGCCCGGCATCCAGCAGATCGTGGTGCTCTCCGCCGACGGCCTGCGCATCGCCCGCTACGGCGGTGACCCGGACGCGGCCGACCGCGTCGCCGCGGCCTGTGCCGGACTGCAGAGCCTGGCGGGTGCCGTCGCCTCCGAGATCCCTGGCAGCGACGGCCGGATGAAGATGGTCATCATCGAGATCAACGGCGGCTACTTCTATCTGATGGCCGCGGGCGCCAACGCCTACCTGGCGGTGCTGTCCGACGTGGTCGCCGAGCCCGGCATGATGAGCAACCGCATGCGCGACCTCGTCGTCAGAATCGGCGCCCACCTCACCAGCCCGCCGAGGCGCAACGGGCAGACCGTATGACTCCTCCGCAACGCCAGCGGCGACAACCCGCGGAGAAAGCGCCGCCCGAACCCGGCAAGAAACCGGGCGAAGGAAAGATCCCGGAGCGGCTGTACGTGCTCACCGGCGCGACCGAGGACGGTGACCGGGCCGAACTCGACCTGGTCACGCTGATCGTGGCGCGTTCCGACGCGCCGCAGTCGGCCACTCCCGAGCAGGCGGCCCTGCTCGGGCTCTGTATCGCCCCCCTGTCCGTGGCCGAGCTGTCGGCCTATCTCAACCTGCCGTACAGCGTGGTGACCGTCCTGCTCACCGAGCTGCTGACGGCCGAACTGGTGCAGGCGCGCGCCCCGATCGTCCGCCAGGCGCTCCCCGACCGTTCCCTCCTCGAAGCGGTGATGCATGGACTTCAAAAGCTCTGACACCATCACGGGCCCTCGCACCGAGGACCATCTCCCGCACACGGCCCAGGCCGCGGTGAAGATCGTGATCGTCGGCGGCTTCGGGGTCGGCAAGACGACCATGGTCGGTTCGGTCAGCGAGATCAGGCCGCTGACCACCGAGGAGACCATGACGCAGGCCGGCGTCGGCGTCGACGACAACTACGGCTCGGACACCAAGACGGCCACCACCGTCGCCATGGACTTCGGCCGCATCAGCATCACCGACCAACTGGTGCTCTACCTGTTCGGCACCCCCGGCCAGGAACGCTTCTGGTTCCTGTGGAACGGGCTGTTCGAGGGCGCCCTCGGCGCGGTGGTGCTGATCGACACCCGGCGCCTCGAAGTCAGCTTCGACGTCATAGGACGGCTGGAGGAGCGCGGGGTGCCGTTCGTGATCGCCGTCAACTCCTTCCCGGACGGCCCGCATTACCCCGTCGAGGACCTGCGTACGGCGCTCGACCTGTCGCCGGACATCCCCATCATCGAGTGCGACGCGCGCCGCCGCGCCTCCAGCCGGGACGTCCTGATGACCCTGATGCGCTTCCTGCACTCCCTCGCCATGACGGGCTCACTCACCTGACCCGCCCAACTCCCCCGACACCGGATCCACTTCAGTTCCCGGAGCGATCACTGTGACGCCTGAACCTCACTCCCCGACCGACACGGACGACACCAGGCTCGGCCCGCCGCCCGGCTGCCCCGCACACGGCACGGGCCCCGGCGGGCTGCGCCGGCTGTACGGTCCCGAGGCCGAGGACCTGGGAGCCGTGTACGAGAAACTCCGCGCCGAACACGGTGCGGTGGCCCCCGCGCTGCTGCACCAGGACGTGCCGATCTGGGTGGTGCTCGGGCACGGCGAGAACCTGCACATGGTGAGCAGCCCCTCGCAGTTCTGCAAGGACAGCCGGTTGTGGACCTCCATGCGGGACGGCACGGTCGAGCCCGACCACCCGCTGATGCCGTACTTCGCCTGGCAGCCCATCTGCGCGCACGCCGAGGGCGACGAGCACCTGCGGCTGCGCGGCGCGGTCACCGGCGCCATGTCGACCATCGACCACCGGGGCATCCGCCGCCACATCAACCGTGCGACCCAACACCTCGTCAACCAGTTCTGTGAGGACGGCAACGCCGACCTGGTCGCCGAGTTCGCCGAGCATCTGCCGATGGCGGTCATCTGCGAGATCCTCGGCATGCCCGAGGAGTACGGCGACCGGCTGGTGCAGGCCGCCCGCGACTGCCTCAAGGGCACTGAGACCGCGATCGCCAGCCACGCCTACCTCATGGAGGTCCTCAGCCGGCTCGCCGTACGGCGCCGGGCCCAGCCGCAGGAGGACTTCACCAGCCACCTCGTCACCCACCCGGCGGGGCTCACCGACGACGAGGTCAGGGAACACCTGCGCGTGGTGCTCCTCGCCTCCTACGAGACCACGGCCAACCTCCTCGCCAACGTGCTGCGCATGGTGCTCACCGAACCGGGCTTCCGGGCCCAGCTGAACGGCGGCCAGATGACCGTGCCCGAGGCGGTCGAGCAGTCCCTGTGGGACGAGCCGCCGTTCAGCACCGTCTTCGCCTACTTCGCCAAGCAGGAGACGGAGCTGGGCGGCCAGCGCATCCGCAAGGGCGACGGACTGCTGTTCGCGCCCGCGCCGGGCAACGTGGACCCCCGGGTGCGGCCCGACCTCAAGGCCAACATGATGGGCAACCGCTCGCACCTCGCCTTCGGCGGCGGCACTCATGAGTGCCCGGGCCAGGACATCGGCCGTGCCATCGCCGACGTGGGCGTCGACGCGCTGCTGACCCGGGTTCCGGACATCCAGCTCGCCTGCGAGGAGGACGAACTGCGCTGGCGGTCGTCCATCGGGAACCGGCACCTGGTGGAACTGCCGGTGAGGTTCACGCCGAAGGCCCAGCAGGACGTCGCCGAGCAGCCCGCCGTCAACCCGTCGCTGCGGCAGCGCCCGAACGACTGGCAGGTCAGCTTCGTGCCGACCCCGCCCACGGTTCCGGCGCCCGCCGTACCTGTCGACGAGCCCACCGCGGCGCCCGCCGCGGCGCCGGTGCCCGAACCGGCCCACCGACCGGGCCTGTTCCGCCGCATCCTGCGCTGGTGGCACGGCGAATGAGGCGACCGGCCACCGGGGTCACCCCGCCCACTCCTCGTACGACGACCAGGCCCGCAACACCCGCGGGCTGACGAACCGATGCTCGCACCCCGTGACCGGATCGGTGAACTCCAGGCCCCGCGCCAGCAGTTGGAGCGGACGCCGGAAATCACCGGTCGGCACGGGGTCGGTCACCACCGGATAGAGCGGATCGCCGAGGATGGGCACGCCCAACGCGCTCATGTGCACCCGCAGTTGGTGCGTCTGCCCGGTACGCGGAGTGAGCCGGTACCGGGCCCGCCCGTGTCGGTGCTCCAGCAACTCGATCCGGCTGATGGCGTTGGTCTCGCCCTCGACCTCCTGGGCCGCCAGGATCCCGCGCTCCTTGACGATCCGGCTGCGCACGGTGCGCGGCAGGGGCAGCGTCGGGTCGTACGGGGCCACCGCCTCGTACTCCTTCGCCACCCGCCGGTCGCGGAACAGCGACTGGTACGCGCCGCGCTCCTCCGGTCGCACGATGAACAGCACCAGCCCGGCCGTCAGCCGGTCGAGGCGGTGGGCCGCGCCCAGGGCCGGGATTCCCAGCTGCCGCCGCAGCCGCGCCAGGGCCGTCTCGGCGACGTGGCTGCCGCGCGGGGTGGTGGCCAGGAAGTGTGGCTTGTCGGCCACCACCACGTGCTCGTCCCGGTACACGACGTCGATCGGGAACGGCACGCGCTCCTCGTCCGGCAGTTCCCGGTGGAACCACACGAACATCCCGGGCGCGTACGCCGTGTCCCGCGACACCGGGCGTCCGGTAACGTCCACGATCCGTCCCTCGGCGAGCATGGTGTCGATCACCTCGGCCCCGGCCGCGAGCCGCGCCACGAGATGATCCCGCACGGTCGCCCACGCGTTCCCGGCCGGCAGCCGCACCCGCACCGGATCCACTCCGTCGCGCTGGGGCAGGGGAGAGGGCGGGGGCGGGGTACGGCGTCTCATCACGATCAAGCGTACGCGGCGGTTCGGTTCCTCAGGATCCGAGAACCGTGGCGGGCACGTCTCCCGGGGCAGGCGCCTGATACCGCGGGGCGGTGGTCGTCCAGGCGTCGACGGCGGCGAGGTGGTAACCCATCACTTCGACGACGGCCGACAACTGCTCACGGTCGTTGCCGTTCAGCTGCAACTGCTCGCAGAGGTCCGGGAGTTGAGTCTTCTCAAGGTGTTCGTACTCCGACCGCCTGGCCGTACGCAGCCGGGTTGTCACGGCCGCGGCCTCGTCGATGGAGATGTCCAGGAACCTCGCGAACACGAGGACGAAGTTGCATATCTCGTCCTCCTTCTCGACCTCTCGACGGTAGGAGCGGACGTCGTTGTAGAGAGTCTGAAGGTCTATCCAGGCGTCCGTCAGCGCACGGAAGGGACGGGAGCGGCGCACTCGGGCCGGCACTTCCGCGGCGGCCACGTGCTCGGCGAGGCAGATCCCGACCTGGCCGCCGAACGAGCCGCGGCGGCGGACAAGGTACTCGGCCGGATCAGGGATACGCCCGGAGCGCATGCATTCCAGCTCCCAGCACTGGCCGTCGGCATATTCCAGCACGGCGTTCCGCATGTTGCGTTTCCAGTCCGTCGACCTGGTCGGCGTCATCCGTATCCATAAATCGGCAAGGGACCTCTCTATGGGGTGCTTCGGCATCGCGGGGGAGGTGCCGTGCAACGGCATGAACAGAGACAGCCGGTCGACCAGGGCCCGCGCTCCTTGGAGGTCGCGCTCGGCCTTGAACGTCCGCGGGAACAGCAGATCGAGGGCGAACATCCACGCGTAGAGGTGGTACGCCAGGAACAGCTCGTCCTTGTCCGCGGCGGGGTAGCACCACGCGGTGCAGTCGGCGAGTCCGATGGCCGCCCACTCCTCCGGGTCGGCCGCGACGGGCAGGAGCCCCATGTCGTACGTCCAGTCGTCGCCGCTGCGATTCAGCAGGTCTACGTTCGGGTTCCCCTGCCATGTGTAATGCGCTCGGAGCGCGGATGTGCTCATCGTGCTGATCTCCTGTCGGGACGCAAGACCTGGCATCAGCAGTGGTTGTCAGGCCTTTCGGCTTGGGCGGAGCACGGAATCGGAGACTCGCGGAGGGGGACCCCGGGCCGCCGCACGCAGCCGACGGCCAGGGCTACGGCCCCTGGCGGCCGGGTGGGGGCGGAGCCCTTGACGGTGCCCTCCGGGTGACGGAGTCGACCAAGTCCACGAACTGCGCGCTGTACTCCCTGCGCCGTGACTGCGGCGTGGCTGATTCGTACACGAACAAGACCTGCGGGCTGAACCGGTCGAGCGGGCCTCATCGACCGAGTGCCGGGTGGTGCCGTCAGCCATGACTCTGGCGGCGACCGCCGGACGGTGCGGTCGCGGGGCGTCTCCACCTTCCGATGTGCCTGCGGGTCCAGTCAACTGTTCGAGGCCGGTCGGAGCTCAAGTAAGGCGCCGTCGCGAGGTGTTGAGCCGCCGGCCGTCGCGGGCATCCGGGCACCACCTCCAACGGGTCAGGGTGCGACATCGAGTCATGTCGTCAATTCGCCCTGAAAGGCCCTTGCTCCGGACCATGCGACGGCCCACGTCTCCCCAAAAGGGCGTGCTGCCCCGGCGCATGGTGCTACCCCGGCGCATGGAGCGGTTCTCCGCTGGCCGGATGCGCGGCTTCACGCTCCGTCCAGTGCGCCGTCCATGCGCCGCCAGCCGACCACAACAAGGCTTATTCAGGCGGCAGTTGAGTAGAATCCGCAAGAGATCGAGCAGGTTCGGTCGCGGAGCGCACACGCCGCGCGCGCATGAGCCGGTACAAGGCTCCGAACGCAACCGTCACCACCAGGAACAGCACGGTGAACCACTGGAAGTACCAGTGCCCACCCGCCGGGTCGTACACGGCAGCCCGCGGCCACGCCAGGTTGACCGTCATGACAAGGCCGTAGACAAGCGCCAGCGCGTTGACCGGCACCCCCCACCGGCCCAGGGAGAAGAGACGCGCGCCCGTCTCGTCCGTGCCCTCGACCTCGAACTCGCCCCGCACGCGGCGCAGTAGCAGCGGGCCCGTCACCATCGCGTACGCCAGGTACAGCATCACGATGCAGGTGGTGCCGATGGCGAGGAAGGCGTCCGGGGAGGCGAAGTTGAGGAGGAGCAGGGCCGCCGCCAGGGTGCCTACGACGATGGCCGGGGCGCTGGGCATGCCGGTGCGGGGGTTGACCTTGGACAGGCGGGCGGAGAAGGGGAGTTGGCCGTCCCGGGCCATCGAGAAGAGCATGCGGCAGGCCGCCGTCTGGATGGCCAGCGTGGCTACCGCGATCGCGACCACGACGTCCGCCAGCAGGGCCTTGCCGACGCCGTCGCCGAGGCGGCTCGTCAGGACGTAGCTCAGGCCGTCGACGCCCAGGTGGCCGTCGGTCAGGCTGGGGGCGGCGAGCAGGCCGCCGAGGATGATCAGGCCGCCGAGCAGGCCCGCCGCGGTGAGCGCGGTGAGGATCGTGCGGGGCGCGGTGCGGCGCGGGTTGTGGGTCTCCTCGCTCATCTCGCCCGCGCTGTCGAAGCCGATCATCACGTATGCCGCCGTGAACGAGCCGACCAGCAGGGCGCCGAGGAGTCCGCCCTCCAGGCTGCCGGTCGTGTGGAAGGTGATGGTCGGGGTGCGCTTCGAGTGGGTCAGGAGGAGGACGACGATCAGGATCGCGCCGATGATTTCCGCGGTCACCCCGACCCGGTTGATGATCGACATCACGCGGTTGTCGAGGATGTTCACGACGGTCGTCAGGACCAGCAGGATCACGCCCAGGACCGCCGCGTTGGCCGCGCCGTCGGGGGAGGTGGGAGCCGGGTCCGTGCCCACCAGCTGGAAGCCCGACCAGATCGCCGGCAGCACCATCTGGAGGGCCAGGGCTGCCGCGGCCACCACCACGATCTGGCCGATCACCATGATCCAGCCCGCGAACCAGCCGAAGGTCGCGTTGGAGAGGCGTGACGACCACTGGTAGATCGCGCCCGAGATCGGGTAGCGCGCGGCCAGTTCCGCGAAGCAGGCGGCCACCAGCAGCTGGCCGGCCAGCACGATCGGCCAGGCCCAGAAGAAGACCGGGCCGCCGAACGCGTACCCGAAGGCGAAGAACTGGAAGACGGTCGTCAGTACGGAGATGAAGGAGAACCCGGCCGCGAACGACGCGTACCGGCCGAGGCTGCGGTGCAGCTCCTGGCGGTAGCCGAACTCCGCGAGGGAGCCGTCGTCGGAGCTGGGGGAGTGCGGCGGATCGGGGCGTATGTCGGAGGGGGCTGTTGTGGTCACGGCGGCACCTGCCTTCGGCGCAGGAGAGCGGAATCCTGACGGCGACAGCTGAATTCCTGTCGGGTGACAGAAATTAGGGAGGGGCTGTTTCGGCCGCGTCACGCCGTCGTATCTGCGGGGGGCCTAAGTCCTCACGCTCTTGCCGTGGCGGCGGAATCGCGATACATCGTGTGTATTGACGCTCCCGCTCAACTCGCGATATGTTCGGTCACGGATATTCGGGCGCGAGGTACGGATGGAGGCGGTGATCCCGATGGCTGCGAAGCGTCGCAAGCTCAGCAATCCGCTCGCGCTCGCCGTGCTGGTGACCCTCTGGCAGGGGCCCATGCATCCGTACGAGATCGCCCAGACCCTTCGCCGCCAGGGCAAGGACACCAGCACGAAGATCAACTACGGCTCGCTCTACACGGTCGTGCAGAACCTGGAGAAGCACGGCTTCGTCGAGGTCGCCGACACCGAGCGCAAGGGCAACCGCCCCGAGCGCACGGTCTACGGAGTGACCGAGGCCGGCCGCGAGGAGACCACCGAGTGGCTGTCCGAGCTGCTGGCCCGCCCGGTCAAGGAGTACCCGATCTTCGAGACAGCCCTCTCGCTGCTGGGCGCCCTGCACCCCGACGAGGTGATGACGCTTCTGGAGGAGCGGGTGAAGAACCTGGACGTGCAGGCGGCGAGTGAGCGCGGGGCCCTGGAGAAGCTGTACGAGTCGGTGCCCCGGCTGTTCCTGATCGAGGTCGAGTACCAACTGCACATGATCGAGGCGCAGGCCGAGTGGGTGCGCGGTTTCCTGGAGGAGATCAGGAAGGGCTCGATGCTCGGCGTCGACGGATGGCGCCACTTCCACGAAACGGGGGAGCTGCCACCGGAGTTCACCTAGACACGAAGAACCCCGACCGGGCTGTTGGAGCAGCCCCGCCGGGGTCACGAACCCCGAACTGACCCGCCGTGCGGCGAAGCCAGGCGATCGAGGTGCGGCACACCCAGGATAGCCGGGCGCTCTTCACGCGGATCAGTCGAGACCTTTCACATCGCACATCCGCTCATTCCTTGGAGAGCTGTCATGGGCAGTACCCGTGCGCCCGCGGTCGAGGCGCGTCAACTGATCAAGACCTATCCCGGCGATGTCACCGCCCTCAACGGCATGGACATCACCGTCGAACCCGGCACCGTCTTCGGCCTCCTCGGGCCGAACGGCGCCGGCAAGTCCACCACCGTCAAGATCCTCACCACCCTCGCCAGGCCCGACTCCGGCACGGCCACCGTCGCCGGCCACGACGTGCTGCGCCACCCCGACCGGGTCCGCCGCACGATCGGCGTGGTCGCCCAGAACTCCGGCGCCGACCCGACGGCGACCGGCCGCGAGAACCTCCAACTCCAGGGCAGGCTCTACGGCTTGAGGGGCGCCGCCCTCGCGAAGCGGGTGGACGAGCTCCTCGACCGCTTCACCCTCGCCGACGCCGCGAAGCGTCCGGTGAAGGGCTACTCCGGCGGTATGCGCCGCCGCCTGGACGTGGCGCTCGGCCTGGTGCACCGGCCCGAGGTGCTCTTCCTCGACGAACCCACCACCGGCCTCGACCCGGAGGCCCGCACCGCGATGTGGGACGAGATCGGCCGGCTGGCGGGGGAGGAGGGGCTGACCATCCTGCTCACCACGCACTACCTCGAAGAGGCCGACCGGCTCGCCGAACGCATCGCGATCGTCGACCGCGGCCGGGTCGTCGTGGAAGGTACCCCCGACTCCCTCAAGGGCGAACTCCGGGGCGACGCCGTCCACTTGGAGCTGCGGGAAGCGGTCGGTGACGCCGGTCGTACGCTGCTGCGGAACACCCTCGTCGGACTGCCGGGCGTGCGCGAGGTGCTGGTCGACGGGCGCCGGGTCAGTGCCCGCGCCGACGACGGAGCGGCCGCGGTGCCCGTCCTGCTGGCGGCGTTCGAGCGGGCCGGCGTCGGGGTCGCCAGCGCGACCGTCGCCCGTCCCTCGCTGGACGACGTCTATCTCCGTTACGCGGGCCGCCGTTACGCCGAGGCCGACGCGAACAGCACCGGGCAGCTCGCGGTCGCCGGAGGTGCGCGATGAGCACCGCCGTCTCGCAGACCTGGTACATGACGCAGCGTCAACTCATGGTGTTCGCACGGCAACCCGCCTTCGCGATCATCACCCTCATCCAGCCGGTGATCTGGCTGTTCCTGTTCGGCAACCTCTTCAAGAAGGTCGTCGAACTCGGCGGCTTCGGCACCACCTCGTACCTGGACTACCTCGTCCCGGGCGTGGTCGTGATGAGCGCCCTCAGCTCCAACATGTGGGCGGGCATGGGCACGTTGGAGGAGATCCAGCGCGGCACCCTCAACCGCTTCCTGACCACCCCGGTCAGCCGGGCCGCGCTGATGAACGGCAACGTCGTCAACAACGGCCTCGTCACCGCGCTCCAATCGGCGATCATCGTGCTGCTCGGACTGCTCGGCGGCGCCGACTACCCGGGCGGCATCGGCGGCATAGCGATCCTGATCGTGGCCTCCGTGCTCCTGGGCACCATCTTCGGCGCACTGTCCAACGCGCTCGGCATGCTGGTGCAGCAACGGGAGTCGATCATCGGCATCAACACCTTCCTGCTGCTGCCCCTGACATTCCTCTCCAGCGCGTTCATGGCGCCGTCCCAGATGCCCTCGTGGATGCGACACATCGCCGACTTCAACCCACTCAACTGGGCGATGGTGGCAGGCCGTTCGGCGATGAGCGAACACCCCGACTGGGCTGACGTGCTCAGCCGTGGCGGCGCGCTACTGGGGCTATCGGTGGCAGCGGTATGGCTGTCGATCCGCACGTTCAGGTCGTATCAGCGGTCGGTATAAGCGCCCCAAAGGGGCGCGGGGCTGTGTCGATTTGCGGCTCCGCCGCGCGGGCGCGACCAGCCACGACGGCGCGGGCAGACGCCAACCGTCCGTCGTGGCACCCCCATCGGCGCACCTACGCGGCAACGCCTTCCTGCTCCGCCTCGATCTTCGCGTTCCACTCCCGCTTAGACGCCTGCCACCCGTCCTCGTTGTGGCCCAGCCGCCAGTACCCGGAGATCGAAAGATCCTCGCGCGGGATCGCCAACTCGACCCGCAGCAGGGCCCGCAGGTCCTTCACGAAGGCCGCCTCACCGTGCACGAACGCGTGCATCCGGCCCTCCGGGAACTCCAGCGCCCGTACGGCCTCGGCGAGCGCCTCGCCGACGGGACGGTCACCGCGGTGCAGCCAGACGACCTCGATGTCGGACTCGATCTTCTGCTCCTCCTCGGGGCCTGAGATCTCCACGAAGGCGTGGGCAGCCGCGCCCTCGGGCAGCGACTCCAGGGCACGGGCAATCGCGGGCAGCGCGCTCTCGTCCCCGGCGAGCAGATGCCAGTCGGCGTCCGCGTCGGGGGCGTAGGCGCCGCCGGGGCCCATGAAGTAGACGGTCTCGCCGGGCTGGACCCGGGACGCCCACGGGCCGGCGAGGCCCTCGTCGCCGTGGATCACGAAGTCCAGGGTCATCTCGCGGTGCGCGGGGTCCCAGGCGCGCACGGTGTAGGTGCGGGTCACCGGCCACTGCTCACGCGGGAACTCGGCGCGGATGCGCTCCACGTCGAAGGGCTCGGGGTAGACCGCGCCCCCGGCCGGGAACAGCAGTTTCACGTAATGGTCGGTGCAGGTATCCGCAGAGAACTCGGCCAGACCCTCGCCACCGAGCACCACGCGCTGCATATGGGGGGTCAGGCGCTCAGTGCGGACGACCTGCGCGGAGTGGGGCTTACGCGGCTTCCGTGCCGGACGTTCTGCCATGACGGCCTCCCAGATTCCCATGCTTAGGCTTACCTAAGTTAGCACTAGATTCTTTGTGATAGGCAAGAAGGCGAGAGCAATAACAATGCTTACGCGCCCAGCGTGGTGAGCAGTCGTTGCAATGATCCGCCCAGCCCCCAGCGCTCCGCCAGCGCGCCCACCAGCTCCGGGTCGCGTGGGGCGTGCGGCAGCGTCGTGTCGACATCGGGCAGCGGTACGTCGTCGGCGACCCGTACGACCTTGGGCGCGACCGCGACGTACGGCCGTGCCTCGTCGAGGCGCTTGCGCTGCGAGGGGGTCAGCTTGGACTTGGGGTCGTCGATCGCGGCCATGATCCCGGGCACGTCACCGAACTCGGCGAGCAGCTTCGCCGCCGTCTTCTCACCGATCCCGGGGACGCCCGGCAGACCGTCGCTCGGGTCGCCGCGCAGCAACGCCAGATCCACGTAACCGCGGCCGTCGACGCCGTACTTCTCGCGCAGGAACGCTTCGTCGGTGACTTGGAGCATGCCGACGCCCTTGATCGGATACAGGACGCGGATCCCGCGGGCGTCGTCGACGAGCTGGTACAGGTCGCGGTCGCCGGTGACGATGTCCACCGGGCCCTTGGCGTGTGCCGTGAACGTGCCGATCACGTCGTCGGCCTCGTACGGCTCGACGCCCACGCGCGCGATGCCGACCGCGTCGAGAACGGCCTCGATGATCGGCACCTGCGGGGAGAGCGTGTCCGGCACCTCCTCCGCGTCCGGGCCGCTCTCGCGCACCTCGGCGACGCGGTGCGCCTTGTAGGTGGGGATCAGGTCGACCCGCCACTGTGGTCGCCAGTCCGCGTCCATGCAGGCGACCAGCTGGTCGGGGCGGTGGTCCTTGACCAGGCGGTCGATGAACTCGAGCAGTCCGCGTACGGCGTTCACCGGCGTCCCGTCCGGGGCCTTCACGGACTCCGGGACGCCGAAGTAGGCGCGGAAGTAGAGCGAGGCGGTGTCGAGGAGCATCAGTCGTCCGGTCACGCCTCGCATCATGCCGCACGACGGCGCGACGACCACCCCTCAATGTCACCCGGAGGGACCAACGCCGCCGGCTCCGGAGGGGCGGACACCCCTCGCTGGTGAGCTGGGCCACTCCTGTGTTTGCGCCAGGGAAGCATGGGCAGGCGCGGCCTCGGAGCGATGCCGGTTGCACATTCAACCGTCGAGGGGCCTGACAGGTCCGTCGTCGTCGCCTCCCGTCCTGCCCCCGATCGAGAGGTACGCGTGTCAGCCAGGCTAGAAGCCGAGCATCTGTACAAGGTGTTCGGCAGACGACCCGACCAGGCGGTCGAACGGCTCCGTGAAGGAGCCGACCGGGAGGAACTGCGCGCCGACGGCACCACCGCCGCCGTCATCGACGCCTCCTTCTCCGTCGCACCGGGCCAGATCTTCGTCGTCATGGGCCTGTCCGGCTCCGGCAAGTCGACCCTCCTGCGGATGCTCAACGGACTCCTGGAGCCCACCGCGGGCCGCGTCCTCTTCGACGGCCAGGACCTGACCGCGCTCGGCGACCGCGAACTCCGCGAGGTCCGCGCCCGCAAGATCAGCATGGTCTTCCAGCACTTCGCGCTCTTCCCGCACCGCAGCGTCCGCGAGAACGCAGCCTACGGTCTTGAAGTGCAGGGCGTGCCCCGCGCCGAGCGCCTGAAGCGCGCCGGCGAGGCGCTCGCCCTGTGCGGCCTGGCCGGCTGGGAGGACTCCTGGCCCGACGAACTGTCCGGCGGGATGCAGCAGCGCGTCGGCCTGGCCCGCGCGCTCGCCACCGACGCCGACCTGCTCCTCATGGACGAGTCGTTCAGCGCGCTCGACCCGCTGATCCGGCGGGACATGCAGGACCAACTCCTGGAACTGCAGCAGTCGTTGAAGAAGACGATCGTCTTCATCACGCACGACCTCAACGAGGCCATGCGCCTCGGCGACCGCATCGCCGTCATGCGCGACGGCCGCATCGTCCAGACCGGCACCGCGGAGGACATCCTCGTCCGCCCCGCCGACGACTACGTCTCCTCCTTCATCCAGGACGTCGACCGCTCCCGGGTCCTCACGGCGAGCTCCGTCATGGACACCGACCTGCGCGGCGACGAGGCCGACTGCGCCTGTGAGACCGCGACGCCGGACACGCCGTTCAACGAGCTCTGCGCGATCAGCGCCCGCCTCACGCACGCCGTCGCGGTGCTCGACAAGGACCACGAACTGGTCGGCGTCGTCCCCAGGCAGCGCCTGGTCGCCTTCCTCGGTGACGAGCAGCACGAACCCACCCCCTGTGTCAGTCCGCGTGACGGCGGCGAGAAGGTGACCGCCCATGCCTAGGCTCCCGCTCGGCGACTGGGTCGACTCCGGTGTCGACTGGCTCCTCGCCCACATGTCCTGGCTCTTCGACGCGATCAAGACGGTCGTCGAGGGCATGTACGACGGCATCAACGCGGTCCTCACCGCCCCCGAACCCCTGCTCCTCGCGGGCATCTTCGCCGTGATCGCCTGGTGGCTGCGCGGCTTGGTCGCGGGTGTCCTGGCCTTCGCCGGATTCCTGCTCATCGACTCGCTCGACCTGTGGGACCGGGCCATGTCGACCCTGGCCCTCGTCCTCGTCGCGACCGTCATCGCCCTGGTGATCTCGATCCCGCTGGGCATCTGGGCGGCCCGCTCCAAGACGGTCAGCGCGGTCGTACGGCCCGCTCTCGACCTGCTCCAGACGATGCCGTCGATGGTGCTGCTGATCCCGGCGATCCTCTTCTTCGGCCTCGGCACCTCGGCCGGCGTGATCGCCACCCTGATCTTCGCGCTCGCCCCCGGCGTCCGCATGACCGAGCTGGGCATCCGCCAGGTCGACGCCGAACTCGTGGAAGCAGCCGAGGCGTTCGGCACCTCACCACGCAACACACTCTTGCGCGTCCAACTGCCGCTGGCCCTCCCGACGATCATGGCGGGCATCAACCAGGTCATCATGCTGGGCCTGTCGATGGTCGTCATCGCGGGCATGGTCGGCACCGGCGGACTCGGCGGCGCCGTCAACGAGGCCATCGGCCAGCTCGACATCGGCTTCGGCTTCGAGGCGGGCGTCGGCATCGTCGTCCTCGCGATCTACCTCGACCGCATGACCAGCGCGCTCGGCACCCAGATCTCCCCGCTCGGCCGCCGCGCCGCCGCCAAGGCCCGCGCGGCAGGCAACGAGAAGCCCTGGAACTACCGCCCCCACCCGGCGTTCGCCGTGATCGGCGTGGTCGTCCTCGCCCTTGTGGCCGGCGGCATGGGCGTCTTCGGCTCCTCCTCCGGCACCAAGGCGACCTCCGCCACGGACGTCGGCAAGGGCAAGAACATAACCATCGGCTACATCCCCTGGGACGAGGGCATCGCCTCCACCTTCCTCTGGAAGGAGATCCTGGAGGAACGCGGCTACAAGGTGACGACCACCCAGTACGCGGCGGGCCCGCTCTACACCGGCCTCGCCACCGGCCAGGTCGACTTCCAGACCGACTCCTGGCTGCCCACCACGCACGCCGAGTACTGGAAGAAGTACGGCAAGCAGCTCGACGACCTCGGCAGCTGGTACGGCTCCACCTCGCTGGAGCTGACCGTCCCGGCGTACATGAAGGACGTCAACACCCTGGCGGACCTCAAGACCCACGCCTCCGAGTTCGGCGGCAAGATCACCGGCATCGAACCGAGCGCCGGAATGATGGGCCTCCTGAAGACCAAGGTCCTCAAGGAGTACGGCCTCCAGGGCTCCTACGACGTCGTCGACGGCTCCACCCCGGCGATGCTGGCCGAGCTGAAGCGGGCGTACGCCAAGAAGCAGCCGATCGTCGTCACGCTCTGGTCGCCGCACTGGGCGTACAGCGACTACAAGCTGAAGAAGCTCAAGGACCCCAAGAACGCCTGGGGCAAGGGCGACGGCGTGCACACCGTGGCGCGCAAGGGCTTCGCCGCCGACAACCCCGACGTCGGCAAGTGGCTGAAGGACTTCAAGATGACCGAGAGCCAGCTCACCGGTCTGGAGGCGCAGATCCAGAAGTCCGGCAAGGGCGAGGAGCAGGACGCCGTCCGCACCTGGCTGAAGCAATACCCGGGCCTCGTCGACCAGTTGGCCCCGGTCGCGAAGAACCAGCAGAGCCGGTAGGACCGGAAAGCCAGGCGGCCGGGTGACCTGACAGTCCCGCAGCCGCCGTCCCAGAGGTGGGCTCCACCGCACGTTCCCCCCTTCGTGCGGCGGGGCCCACCTTTGCCCGTGCCCCGATCCGGTACGAAAAGGATCCGGCCAACCACATAGCGCTACGAAACCCCGCAATCAGGCCCGTGATGTGAGCGGGAACACAGGCGGCTGCGTATGCATTGAAGAGTAGAGACGAGGTCTGGCGCTGATCGAGGGCCGGCGAGCCCTTGGACAGTGGCCAGAACTGTGACGTCCGATCGCACGCTGTGTGACGTGGATGTGACAGGCGCATGAAACGGTTTGCCGAACATGCGTAGGGTGCAGAGAACTCATCAGAGGCAACTGAAAACCGACGAGCGAAGGAGGGAGCCGGAGCGATGGGCGACCACAAAGAACAGCCCCTTCGGGTGGGTGCGGCCGTACGGCGGCGGCGCCGCGCACTCTCGCTGACCCTCGCCGTCGTGGCCGAACGCAGCGGCCTGTCGGTGCCCTTCCTGAGCCAGGTCGAGAACGACCGGGCCCGCCCCAGCCGCAGCTCCCTGGAGAAGGTGGCCGACGCCCTGCGCACCACGGCCGTCGAACTCCTCGCCGCCGCCGACCCCGCGTGCAGCGTCGACGTCGTACGCGCGGAGGAGCCCGAGGCGGGCGGCGCACCCCGGATGCGTTCCCTGGTGCGGGGTCATCACCAGCTGCACGCCTCGGAGTTCACCGGTGACCATGACGCCGGTCGCGAATTCCAGCACCGCAACGACGAGTTGATGTACGTCGCGGAGGGTGCCGTCGAGATCGAGGCGGAGGGGCGCGCGTACCGGCTCGTGCGCGGCGACACCATGTACCTCACCGGAGGCGTCCGCCACCGCTGGCGCGCGACCGTGCCGGACACCCGGGTGGTCGTGGTCGCGGTGGCCGAGCACATCGAGGCGGTCCAGGACCGCCAGCGCTGATGCGCGTCGTGTCCCTCGTGCCGTCCCTCACGGAGGCGATCGCCGTATCGCTTCCGGGAGTTCTGGTCGGCGCGACGGACTGGTGCAGTCACCCGGCCGACCTCGACGTGACGCGCGTGGGCGGCACCAAGAACCCGAAACTCGACCCGATCCTCGCCCTCGCCCCCGACTTGGTGATCGCCAACGAGGAGGAGAACCGTGAGCCGGACCTGACTGCCTTGCGCGGAGCGGGAGTTGAGGTCCTGGTCACCGAGGTGCGTGACGTCCCGCAGGCCTTCCGCGAACTGGCCCGGGTCCTCGACGCGTGCGGAACGCCGTCCCGCCCACGCTGGCTGGACGAGGCGGAGCGGGCGTGGTCGGAGCTGCCACGACCGGGGCGCCGCAGGACCGCTGTCGTGCCCGTCTGGCGGCGTCCATGGATGGTGCTGGGGCGGGACACCTTCGCGGGCGATGTGCTGGCCCGACTGGGAGTCGACCACGCGTACGCGGCGCACGCCGAGCGCTACCTGCGTGCCACGGTCGACGAACTACGTTCCGCGGAACCGGACTTGGTGGTCCTCCCGGACGAGCCGTACCGCTTCACGGCCGACGACGGACCGGAGGCGTTCGCCGGTCTGCCCTGCGTGCTCGTCAGCGGCCGGCACCTCACGTGGTACGGGCCGTCACTGGGCGAAGCGCCACGGGTGCTGGGCGCGGCCCTGCGAGCAGCGCACCGCTGAGCAGGCCGCGGGCCGTGTACACGGCGGCGGTGGCCCAGGCGGCGACCAGGACGCCGTAGAGGACGATCGCGAGCCCGTCGTAGACGGCGAGGCCGGTGTGGTGGGACAGGGACTCGGCGCCGGTGACGCAGGTGCCGACCGGGAAGGTGAAGGCCCACCAGGTCATCGTGAAGCGCAGGCCGTGGCGGCGGGCGCGGACGACGTGCGCGGTGGCGAGGCCGAGCCAGAGCAGGGCGAAGCCCATGACGGGGACGCCGTAGAGGACGGCGAGGAGGCTGAAGCCCTGGGAGTACGAGGTTGACACGACACCGGGGGCGAAGTCCGCGAACTTGCCTACTGCGGTGGTGGATTGGCCCAGCGGGCCCAGGACCAGGAACAGTGTCGGGGTGAGCGCGAGGGGCAGTGGTCCGCCGGTGACGAGGCGGGCGAAGACCAGTGGCAGCATCAACAGGGTTGCCAGCAGGCTCAGTCCGAACATCGCGAAGCAGGCGAGGAGGAGCGTCTCCCGGGGCTGTCCGGGCGGCAGGTGGGGCACCAGGAGCGGTCCGAGGGCCGCGGACACCATGGGCGCGACGACGGGCAGCAGCCACACGGGGGTGGCCCGGGAAGGGTGCACCTTGTGCCGTACGGCCATCAGGTACGGGACGGCCACGGCCGCCGTGAGCCCGACGGCCGTACCGGCGCCGAACAGCACGGTGTCGAGCGCGACCGCCGCCCGGAGTCCGATCCAGTCCCGCCCGACGATCAGGGCGCCGCCGCCCACCGCCAGCAGGGCCATCGCGAGGCAGCCGTAGAAGGGGGCCATCGCAGGGTCGAGGAGATCGGCGCGGGCCTGGTCGCGGTGGTGGGTCCAGTGCAGGGTGCGGGCGACGAGCAGGGTCAGCAGCATCGCGAGGGAGAGGGCCCAGACCGCGGTGCAGGCCGTGCGCAGTCCCGGGAGGTGGAGCGGGAGCCCGGCACCGGCCGTGCCGACGATGGCGGTGCCCATGACGGAGGCGTACCAGTTGGGTCCGAGATGACGAACGGCGGTGACCATGCCTCCACCGTCTCGCCGACCGAGACGGGCGACCAGGGAGTATCTGTCTATGGGGACATAAACTGGATTTATGAGCAACGGTGAGATGGGTGAGCAGCGGGAGGGGTCGATCGCGCACCGGGTACCGGATCTGGGCGCGCTGGAGCTGTTGCTGGCGGTGGCCCGGCTCGGGAGTCTCGGCGGGGCGGCCCGCGAACTGGGGATCACCCAGCCCGCGGCCAGCAGCCGGATCCGCTCCATGGAACGTCAGCTCGGCGTCGCCCTGGTGGACCGCTCACCGCGCGGATCGACCCTGACCGACGCCGGGGCCCTGGTCACGGACTGGGCCCGCCGGGTCGTCGAGGCGGCGGCGGCCTTCGACGCGGGCGCCCAGGCGCTACGGCACCGTCGCGATTCCCGGCTCCGCGTCGCCGCCAGCATGACCATCGCCGAGTACCTCCTCCCCGGCTGGCTCCTCGCCCTGCGCTCCCAACGCCCGGACACGGCCGTCTCGTTGCTCGCCGGCAACTCGACCACGGTCGCGGAACGGCTCCTCGCCGACGAGGCCGACCTGGGGTTCGTGGAGGGCCTGTCCGTGCCCGCGGGCCTGGACTCCACGGTGATCGCCCACGACCACCTGATCGTCGTGACCGCTCCGACCCACCCGTGGGCCCGCCGTCAACGCCCGGTCCCGGCCGCGGAGTTGGCGACGACGCCGTTGATCCTGCGGGAGAAGGGTTCGGGCACGAGGCAGGTGTTGGACGCGGCCTTGGGTGGCCTGGCGCGCCCGTTGATCGAGTTGTCGTCCACCACGGCGGTCAAGGCGTCGGTGGTGAGCGGGGCGGGGCCGGCGGTGTTGAGTGAACTCGCCGTGGGGGAGGAGCTGTCGATGCGGAGGCTGGTGCGTATCCCGGTCGAAGGGGTCACTCTCGCCCGGGACTTGAGAGCGGTCTGGCCCACGGGGCACCGGCCGACCGGACCGGCACGGGAGCTGCTCTCGCTGACGCGGGGCTAGCGGGCTTTCGCAGGGCTAGCGAGCCTTCGTAGCCGCTTCCACCAACGCCCGCATCACCCGCAGGTCTTCGCCCATCTCGGGATGCCACTGCACCCCCAACACCCAGTCGGCGGACGGGAGTTCGATCGCCTCCGGGGTGCCGTCCTCCGCCCAGGCAGACACCGTCAGGCCTGCGCCCAGGCGGTCCACGGACTGGTGGTGGAAGGTCGGGACCGAGGTCTCCTCCGGTACCGCCGACGCGTACAGGGTTCCCGGCACCGGCTTGACCGGGTGCCGGCCGAAGACGCCCGGTGTCTCCGCGTGGCCGTCTATGTGCTGGACGAGGGTGCCGCCGACGGCGACGTTCAGGAGCTGCATTCCCCGGCAGATGCCCAGCAGGGGGATCCCCGCCGTCAACGCGGCCTCGATCAGGGCGAGTTCCCAGGCGTCGCGGGCGGTGGCGGGCGGGCCGGTGCGGGGGTCGCGGTCGGCGCCGTAGCGGACCGGTTCCACGTCCGGGCCGCCCGCGATGACCAGGGCGTCCAGGCGGGCGACGGTCGCCGTGGCGTGCTCGGGGGCGTCGGGGGGCAGCATCGCGGCGAGGCCGCCCGCGCGTTGGACGAGGCGCGGGTAGCCGGCGGGCAGCAGGGCCGCCTCCAACTCCCAGGTGCCCCAACGTGCTGCGGCCTCCAGATACGTACTGATACCGATCAGCGGCCTGCCCGCCATGCACCCCTCCGACGTGAAGCGAATTGAATGGACTCCGTGGGAACCATTGAACTACCCCGCTGGTCAGGCCGTCACGCCAGGAACCCGCGCAGCAGTGCCGCCGTCCCCGCGCAGTGCTCCCGCATCATCTCCCGCGCCCCGTCCGCGTCTCCGTCCAGGACCGCCTCGACCAGCGCGATGTGCTGGCGCTGCGAGTGCTCCAGGTTGCGGACCAGGAGGGGGATGCAGTCGAGGAGGTCGTTCACCGTGGCCCGTACCGCCGCGTACTGCGCGGTCAGGGTCGGGGAACCGCACAGCTCGGCCAGGGTCAGGTGGAGCAGGGTGTCCAGACGGCGGTAGTCGGCGAGCGGGGCGTCGTGCGTGCGGGCGAGGGCGTCCCGGAGGCGGTCCGCCTGGTCGGCGGTCAGGCCGTGGGTCGCGCACAGGCCCGTCGCGCCGACCTCCAGCACCTCCCGGAACCGCAGCACGTCCTCGATGTCGACCGCGCTGATCCGCCGCCGCAGCTCGTCCTCGCCGCCCGCGTCCGACTTCGGCAGGACGAAGGTCCCGCCGTAGCGTCCGCGCCGCGACTCCACGAGGCCCTGGTCCTGGAGTACCTTCAGAACCTCGCGCAGCGTCACCCGACTGATCCCGAGCCGCTCGGCCAGCTCCCGCTCGGCCGGCAACCGTTCGCCCCCCGGCACCAGACCCAGCCGTACGACCTGCAGTATCTGTTCCAGCGCCTCTTCGAAGCCGTTGCCCGCCCGCACCGGCCGCAGTACCGGGGTCAACCGGTCCTCAAGCCCGTTCTCCGCATCCAGCGACATATGGCGGCACCCCCTTCCCAAGCAATGGTTCTCCGCAATACCTTATGGCTTCCGGCTGACCGTAGAAGCCGAAGGAGGCTTTCCCGTGGCAGACCGCACACCCCCACTGAGCGTCGAGGAACTCCAACGCCTCGTCGCCAGTGGTGAGATCGACACTGTTGTCCTGGCCTTCCCCGACATGCAAGGGCGGCTCCAGGGCAAGCGGTTCGCCGCCCCCTTCTTCCTGGACGACGTGCTCCAGCACGGCACCGAGGGCTGCAACTACCTCCTCGCCGTCGACACCGAGATGAACACGGTCGACGGCTACGCCATGTCCTCCTGGGAGCGCGGTTACGGCGACTTCGCCATGCACCCGGACCTGTCCACCCTCCGCCGGGTGCCCTGGAACGCCGGCACCGCCCTGTTGATGGCCGACCTCGCCTGGAACGACGGATCGCCGGTGGTCGCCGCACCCCGCCAGATCCTGCGCCGCCAGCTGGAGCGCCTCGCCGAGCACGGTTTCACCGCGCAGGTCGGTACGGAGCTGGAGTTCATCGTGTTCAAGGACACGTACGAACAGGCCTGGGACGCCAACTACCGAGGCCTTACCCCGGCCAACCAGTACAACATCGACTATTCGGTGCTGGGGACCGGGCGCATCGAGCCGCTGCTGCGCCGTATTCGGAATGAGATGGCCGTCGCGGGTCTGACCGTCGAGTCCGCCAAGGGGGAGTGCAATCCCGGCCAGCACGAGATCGCCTTCCGCTACGACGACGCCCTCGTCACCTGCGACCAGCACGCCGTCTACAAGACCGGCGCCAAGGAGATCGCCTCCCAGGAGGGTGTCTCGCTGACCTTCATGGCGAAGTACAACGAGCGCGAGGGCAACTCCTGCCACATCCACCTCTCGCTCGGCGACGGGGACGGCGGCAACGCCATGGCGGGTTCCGCTTCCGACCCCGGTGGCATGTCGGAGGTCATGCGGTACTTCCTCGCCGGGCAACTCGCCGCGCTCCGCGACTTCTCGCTGCTCTACGCCCCGAACATCAACTCGTACAAGCGGTTCCAGCCCGGTTCGTTCGCGCCGACCGCCGTCGCCTGGGGGTACGACAACCGCACCTGCGCGCTACGGGTCGTCGGTCACGGCCGCTCCATGCGCTTCGAGAACCGGCTGCCCGGCGGCGACGTCAACCCGTATCTCGCGGTGGCGGGCCTCGTCGCGGCCGGGCTCTACGGAATCGAGCACAAGCTGGAGCTGCCGGATGCCTGCGCGGGCAACGCCTACAGCGGCGACTACGCACACGTCCCCACCAATCTCCGCGAGGCCGCCGAGCTGTGGGAGAACAGCCCGATCGCCAAGGCCGCCTTCGGCGACGAGGTCGTCGCGCACTACCGCAACATGGCACGCGTCGAACTGGAAGCCTTCGACGCCGCCGTCACCGACTGGGAGCTGCGTCGCTCCTTCGAACGTCTGTGATTCGAACGTCTGTGAGAGGTCCTTCGTTGTCCTACGAGCTTGAACTCCAGGTGCTCAACCCGGCCACCGAGGAGGTCGTCGCCACCGTCCCCGCCGCCACCGCGGCCGACGTGGACGCCGCCGTCGTACGCGCCGCCCGGGCCCAGGCGAAGTGGGCCGCGCTCCCGCCCGCCGACCGGGCCCGGCTGCTGCGCCGCTTCGCTGTCGCGGTCGACGAACACCTCGAAGAACTGGCCCAGTTGGAGGTGCGCGAGGCCGGACACACGGTCGGCAACGCCCGCTGGGAGGCCGGCAACGTCCGTGACCTGCTCGACTACGCGGCCGGGGGAGTGGAGCGGCTGACCGGCCGGCAGATCCCGGTCGCGGGCGGCCTCGACATCACGATCCTCGAACCGCTGGGTGTGGTGGGTGTGATCGCGCCCTGGAACTTCCCGATGCCGATCGCCGCGTGGGGCACCGCACCGGCGCTCGCGGCGGGCAACGCGGTCATCCTCAAGCCGGCCGAGACGACCCCGCTGACCGCGCTCCGGCTGGCCGAACTCGCCCTGGAGGCAGGCCTTCCCGAGGGCCTCCTCCAGGTCCTCCCCGGCCACGGCCCGGTCGCGGGCACCGCACTCGTCGAGCATCCCGGCGTCGCGAAGATCGTGTTCACGGGATCAACGGCCGTGGGCAAACAGGTGTTGGCGAAGGGCTCGGACCTCCTCAAGCGCGTCACCCTCGAACTCGGCGGCAAGAGCCCCAACATCGTCTTCGCCGACGCGGACATCGAGGCCGCGGCGGCCGCCGCCCCCATGTCCTTCCTCGACAACTCCGGCCAGGACTGCTGCGCCCGCACCCGCATCCTGGTCCAACGCGGCGTCTACGACCGCTTTTTGGAGCTCCTGGCCCCCGCGATCGAGGGGGTGACGGTCGGCGACCCGGCCGACGAGAAGACGGACATGGGCCCGCTGATCTCCAAGGTCCAGCTGGAGCGCGTGCGTTCGTACGTCACCGACGACCTGGCCGGCATCCGAGGCAAGGCACCCGAGGGCCCCGGCTTCTGGTTCCCGCCGACGGTGGTGACGGGCGTCGACCCGCACGCGCGCGTGGCCGTCGAGGAGGTCTTCGGCCCGGTCGCCGTGGTGCTCCCCTTCGAGGACGAGGCGGAGGCGATCGCCCTGGCCAACGCCACCGACTACGGCCTCTCCGGCTCCATCTGGACCCGGGACGTCGGCCGCGCCTTGCGGGTCTCGCAGGCCGTCCGGGCGGGCAACCTGTCCGTCAACTCCCATTCCAGCGTCCGCTATTGGACCCCCTTCGGCGGCTTCAAGCAGTCGGGGATCGGCCGAGAACTGGGCCCGGACGCGCTCACCGCCTTCACCGAAACCAAGAACGTCTTCATCAGTACGGAGGGCCCCGCACAGTGACCTCAGAGATTGTTTGCCGGCGTCTCGTCGGCCGTACCGCCGTCATCACCGGAGCCGGCAGCGGCATCGGTCTCGCCACCGCGCGCCGGCTCGCCTCCGAGGGCGCCAACGTCGTCTGCGGCGACATCGACGAGACCCACGGCAAGGCGGCGGCCGACGAGGTCGGCGGGCTGTTCGTGAAGGTCGACGTCACCGACCCCGAGCAGGTCGAGGCGCTCTTCAAGGCGGCCTTCGACACCTACGGCAGCGTCGACATCGCCTTCAACAACGCGGGCATCTCGCCGCCGGACGACGACTCCATCCTCGACACGGGACTTGAGGCGTGGAAGCGCGTCCAGGACGTCAACCTCACGTCCGTGTACCTGTGTTGCAAGGCCGCGATCCCGTACATGCGCCGCCAGGGCAAGGGGTCCATCATCAACACGGCGTCGTTCGTGGCGCGGATGGGCGCGGCGACCTCGCAGATCTCGTACACGGCGTCCAAGGGCGGGGTCCTCGCCATGTCCCGTGAACTGGGCGTGCAGTTCGCCCGCGAGGGCATCCGTGTCAACGCGCTCTGTCCGGGCCCGGTCAACACCCCACTCCTGCAAGAGCTGTTCGCGAAGGACCCCGAGCGCGCCGCGCGCCGCCTGGTGCACATTCCGGTCGGCCGTTTCGCGGAGGCGACCGAGATCGCCGCGGCCGTGGCCTTCCTGGCGAGTGACGACTCGTCGTTCGTCAACGCCGCCGACTTCCTTGTGGACGGGGGCATTTCGGGGGCGTACGTCACGCCGATGTAGGAGATGTGAGAGCGCTCAGTCGGTCAGCACGCGGCGACGGCCCGGAAGAAACTCCGGGCCGTCGTGCGTTTTTGTCGGTCCGTCAGAGGAACGTCATGCCCTCGCCGCGATAGGTGGGCACCGTGGCGGTGACGGCGTCGCCCTCGATCAGGTGCAACACGTCGAAGCGCTCGCAGAGTTCACCGGCCTTGGCGTGCCGGAACCACACCTTGTCGCCGATGAGGAGGTCGTCGGCGGGGGAGCCGAGCAGCGGCGTCTGTACCTCGCCGGGCCCTTCCTGGGGGTCGTAGCGCAGGCCCTCCGGGAGGTACGGCACCGGGAGCCGGTCGGGGCCGGCGGCGCCGGAGGCGGGGTAGCCGCCGCCGAGGACGGTGACGACGCCGACGCCCGGGCGCCGTACGACGGGCTGGGCGAAGAGCGCGGCCGGACGGCCGGTGAACGACGTGTAGTTGTCGAAGAGGCGCGGCACGTACAGCCCGGAACCGGCCGCGATCTCGGTCACGGAATCCTCGGCGGCGGTGTACTGCACACTGCCGGTGCCACCACCGTTGACGAACTCCAGATCGGGCACAACTGCCCTTACCGCACGCACCACTTCCGCGCGCCGCTCGACGAGTTCGCGTTTGGCGGTGGCCTGCATCAGCCGGATCGCGCGGGAGCGGAACGGCCGCCCCGCGACGGAGTCGCCGACACCGGCGATGTGTCCCTCGTAGGCCATGATCCCGACGACCTTGAAGCCGGGGCGGGCGGACACCGTCCGTGCGATGTCGGCGAGTTGGGCGGGGGAGCGCAGCGGCGAACGGAGCGCGCCGATGCGGACCCGGCCGCCGAGCATCTTCAGCGAGGTGTCCAACTCCAGGCAGACGCGGATGACTTCGGTGCCGCCGTCGCGTGAGTCGTCGATGAGTTTGAGCTGTGCGGGGTCGTCGATCATGACGGTGACGGCGGAGGCGAGCTTGGGGTCGTTGGCCAGTTCGCCGAACGCGGCGTGGTCGGCGGAGGGGTAGGCGAGGAGGACGTCCTCGAACCCGGAACGGGCGAGCCACAGCGACTCGGCGAGGGTGAAGGACATCAGGCCCGCGAAGCCGTCCCTGGCCAGGACGCGTTCGAGGAGGGTTCGACAGCGGACGGACTTGCTGGCGACGCGGACCGGCTTGCCGCCGGCCCGGCGGACGAGGTCGTCCGCGTTGGTATCGAAGGCGTCCAGGTCGACGATCGCGAGAGGGGCGTCGAGGTGGGCGGTGGCCCGGTCGTAACGGGCCCGGTCGGCGGCGCGCGCAGTCATGAACGCAGCCTGCCAGACAGGATTACCGCAGGGTAGGGGGACGTTCCGGGCAGATGCCCCGGGGGTGTGGACTGGTTCCCGTTCGAGCGGGGTCAACCCGTAGAGTGACGCGCACGCACGGAGGAAACGCCGCCGGTCGTTCGACCGCGTCCGGGATGGCCGTCCGCCGCTGCGGGTATGCGTGCTCGGGATGACTTTGTATTTGTGTACGTGCCGGGTGAGGCGGGGCGGACGCCGGTCCGTATACGAGCAAAGAGCGGGACTGGACCGGCCCCGCACAGGACAGACGGTGCCCGCATACGGACGGACGCCGGCCCGGTACGAGGAAACGGGGGGTGCATGAGCACGGAAGCGCGACGCGCCCCCGGATCACCGGGCTCGCCGCCACCGGGCCGCCCGCCGGGGTCGACGAGCGCGGGGAATCCTTTGGACCCGGGGAACGTGACGAACTCGGCGAACATGACGAATTTGGCGGGGTGGCCGGCGTCCGATGACGCGGCTGGTGCGGCTGATGCGACTGGTTCCACCGATGCCGCTGACGCAACAGGCGGGGATGCGGACCGACCGCGTTCTGGTTCTGGGGCGATGCCGGGGACTCCGAGGCCGGCGTGGGGTGCGGCAGGGGCCGCCTCGGGTTCCGCGTCGGGGCCTGTCTCCGGGGATACTTCGGGTCCTGTTTCGGGTTTTGCCTGGGGTCCGGCTTCGGGGGGTACTTCGGGTCCTGTTTCCGGTTCCGGTTCGGGTTCTGGTTTGAGGGTTGGTCCGGTTTCGGATGGGCCGGGGATGCCGGGTGCGGGGGGCGGGTCGGACGTGCAGGGCGGGTCGGGCACACAAGGTGCGGGGAACCGGCCGGGTGCGCCCAACAGGCCTGGTGCGTCGGGCACTTCGGGTGCGTGGGATGCGTGGAGTGCGCCAGGGATGCCGGGTGCGCCGACGAACGGCGGTTCGCCGGACCGCAGGCCTGCTTCGGGCGCCCACGCGAGAGGGCGCCGGGCGGAGGGGGCTGCGCGACCGAGCGACGGTACGGGCGTGTGGGGGCCGAGCGGCTCGGGGACTTCCGGGGCCGGGGCTGCGGGAGCCTCGCGAAACGGGAGAGAGCCGTTCGCGCCGGGTTCCGACGTGCCGTCACAAGAGGCAGGTCCCGGTGCGTCGGCAGTTGGGGCGGGTTCCGGTATGGCGTCGGCAAGGACCGGGAGTGACGGGTCCAGCACGGGGTGGTGGGACCGTGGCAACGGGAGGCGTACGGCACCGCAGGACGGTGGGTCCGACGCCCGTACGGTGTCCCGGGGGAACGGTCGCGACGCGCGCATCGCGTCTTCGGGCAACGGTTTTGGTGCCGGAGCTGTGTCTTCGAGTGGTGGGTCGGATGCCGGTCCGGGGTTTTCGGGTGACGGTCCTGGCGCTCGTACCGCGTCTCAGGGCAACGGTTTTGATGCCCGGGCGGTGTCTCCGGGTAGCGACCCCGATCCCAGTACCGCGTCTCAGAGCAACGGCTCCGATACCCGCGACGGGTCCGGTGCCCCACCGGCTTCCTCCGACGGGCGGCCGCGCTTCCCCGGCCTTCGGCCGTTCTCGCCCCGTGCCACGGACGCCGTGAGCCCACCCCCTCCTCCCGCCTCGGCACGCTTCCCGGACGTCCCGCCCGCGCCCGCGGGCGACACGCGCCGCGCGAGCCACGACGAAGCCACACCGGGAGCGGTCCCGCCCCGGCCGCCTCACCGCCCCACGGCGGCGACGTATGCCAACGAGGCGCTACGCGAGCCCAGTTCGGAGACGGCGGCCCCGTTCCGCCCGTCCACACCGGCCGGTTCTGGCACGCCGCCGCGCCCTGCGGGCGAGGCCTCCGGTCAGCCGTCCGACCGGCTTCGCCATGCCCCCGGCCGCCCAGGAACTCCTCCGAGCCCCTCCAGACCACCGCGCCCGGCGAGCGAAACTCCGCGTGAGGCGTCCGACGGGTTGCGCCAGGACCCGCCCGGCCGGGCAACGCCTCCTCCCGGCCCGGTCACTCGGCCGGACCTTGAGGGCGGGGCCTCCGGTGAGTCGTCCGACTCGCGGCGCTATATCCCTACGCGTCCGGGGACTTCTGCTGGCTCCGCCACTTCGCCTGGTCCTGGGGTCGAGTCTCCGCGTGAGTCGTCCGACTGGTCGCGTCAGGACTCTGACCGCAGGGCAACGCCTTCTCGCCCGGGTACTTCGTCGCGTCCCGAGGGTGAGGCTTCGGATCAGTCCTCCGAGCAGCTTCGCCATGCCCCGGGCCGCCCGGGAACGCCTCCCGGCTCCGCCGTCCCGTCCCGTCCTGCGGGTGAGGCACCGCGCGAAGCGTCCGACCAGTGGGGCCTGGACTCCGAGCGCAGGGCAACGCCTCCTGGTCCGGTCACTTCGCCGGGCTCTGAGGGTGAGGCCTCGGGGCAGTCGTCCGATCCGCAGCGATACACCCCCAGGCGCCCGGGTACTTCTGGCGGCTCTGCCACTCCGCCCGGTCCGGCAGCCGAGTCTCCGCGTGAGTCGTCCGATTGGTCGCATCAGGACTCTGCCCGCAAGGTAACTCCCCCTGGCCCGGGTACTTCGCAACGTCCCGACGGTGAGGCCTCGCGTGAGTCATCCGACTCGCGGCGCTATATCCCTACGCGCCCGGGTACTTCTGCCGGCTCCGCCACCCCGCCCAGCCCGGCAACCGAGCCCGCGCATCAGGCACCCGACTCGCAGCGCTACGTCCCCACCCGCCCGGGAACCTCTGCCGCCGCCCCCACCACCCCGCCCGGCCCGCCGGCCGAGCCCCCGCACCAACCGTCCGACCGGCTCCGCCAGAACCCCCCTCGCCCGGCAACACCTCCCCGCCCGGCAACCGACCCCGCGGCACAGGCACCCGACCGGCAGCTCCACACCCCCACCCGCCCCGCCACACCTCCACCCGCTCCCGCCCCGGAGCCCCACTCGGAGCCCACCGACCAGCTCCGGTCGGGCACCCCTTGGCGAGGCGAGTCGTTCACGGATCCCACCGGCGGCGCGCCCAGTCGTGGTGCGTGGTCGCCCTCCGGTGCCAATGCCCCCTATCCCTCCGGCCCCCGCCCGGCCGACGCCCACTCCGCCGGCCCCACCGCATCCGGCCCCGGCGCCTCCGCGTCCGCCGCGCAGAGCCCCGCCGTCGACGACACCGACAGCCGTGAGTGGTCACCGGCCGCTTCCGGTAAGCCAGTTGGGCCCGCCGCCGGCGGCACAAACACCCGTGCCTGGTCGTCGGCCGCACCCAGTGCCCCGGTCGAGCCCGTCGCCGACGACAGCCGTGCGTGGTCACCGGCAGCTCCCAGCAAGCCAGTTGGGCCCGCCGCCGGCGGCACAAACACCCGTGCCT
>Ga0307515_10001736_pt1 | contig 48546 bp, 46 predicted proteins | sample 17_EM_MG_FD_194513 | JGI IMG/M metagenome (GOLD analysis project Ga0307515, IMG submission 194513) | Populus trichocarpa ectomycorrhiza microbial communities from riparian zone in the Pacific Northwest, United States - 17_EM | ecosystem: Host-associated > Plants > Roots > Unclassified | place... | reverse complement strand
TTTTTTCTATGTCGCTTAAATGATATCCCCGCTGTTTTTCCTGGTACTCTTTCGAGCCGTGGTCGCGCATCCATTTACTCAGAGATGCCCGCGACATGCCATACTGATAGGTTATCACGCTCCGCGGAGTTCCGGATTCTATCGATTTTATGATCTCATCCCGAAGGCTGTTTTCAAAGTGACAGCGCTTATTAACGCGAAGCTGACTCCCTTTTTGTTCCGATTCTTCTTTCATACACTTTCTTTTAGTGTATAGTTATTTCAGGACGAGTCAGTTTGCCCTGACAAATCAATTGCAATCGCAGGCGTTTTAAAGCGTCAATTTACCTCAAATCCCGGGTTGCAACCATCATTTGGCATCATGAAAAATAATTCCCATGCTGTGTCGCCGGCCGCTTGTAATCTCGGTTATGCCGTGTTTCATATTAACCCGGTGGTAGCCTTTGCTGCCTTTTGCCGGGCGGTAACTGGTTGTAAATAATACCATATCGCCCTTACCGGGTTTTAACACCATTGCCCTTGATTGTTCGCGCGGTTTTTGCTCCAGCAAAATAAATTCGCCGCCCTCATAGTCAACCCCAGGCTCATCTAAAATAAAAACCGATTGGATAGGGAAGAATACTTCGCCATACAAATCCTGGTGCATAGCGTTATACCCGCCTTTGGCATATTGTAAAATTAACGGGGTTGGGCGCAACTGTTCATGCTGATGGCAATGCTGAAGCAATTTATCTAAAGTATCGGCAAAACGCGTTGGCTTATTTAGCAATTCCATCCAGTTATTGGCTATGGGGGCCAATTGCGGGTAAACACTTTCCCGCAATTGCTGAATAATTGACGGCAATGGGTATTTGAAATACTTGTACTCGCCCCTGCCGTAATGATGGCGCTCCATCACAACGGTTTTGCGATAAAGGTCGTCATCTACATATTGACTAGCCAGGCCGGCGCATTCATCGCCAGTTAATACATTTTTCACTACAGCATACCCACGGGCATCCATATCTGCCTTGATATCGCCCCAGTTTAAACGGGTAATTCGTTCTTTAATTTCCATCACCTTTTATATTGATACAGATTGATTAACTACTGCTGCTTCCCAACCTATCATTGCCGATTTACGGGTTGCCCCCCAATGGTATTGACCAGATTCGCCTGTTGACCGGATGACCCGGTGACAAGGGATCAAAAACGCAACCGGATTAGCTCCTATGGCGCTGCCTACTGCCCGGCTGGCATTTGGCAATTGTATTTTTTGCGAAACATCGCCATAGCTGCATAAGCCACCCATAGGTATTTTTAACAAGGCATCCCACACCTTTAATTGAAAACTGCTGCCTTTTAAATGCAATTTAATTGCCGGCAATTGCGACCAGTCTTTTTTAAAAATATGCAAAACATCCTGTTGCATCATATCAACTACCTGGGTATAGGCAGCATTAGGAAAATGCTGTTTAAGCTGACCTAAAGCGTCGGCATGATCGTCGGCAAAAGCCATATAACAAATGCCTTTGGCGGTAGATGCCACAATGATATTACCAAACGGACTTTCGGCAAAACTGTAGTTAATACTCAGCTCCCTGCCTCCGTTTTTATATTCGGCCGGTGTCATGCCTTCAATGTTGATAAACAGATCATGTAAACGCCCGGTGCCCGACAGGCCTGTTTCATAGGCGGTATCAAACAAGGTTGCCTGCTTATCTTTTAAAATACCTTTGGCATATTCAAGGCTTAAGTATTGTAAAAACTTTTTAGGGCTGATACCCACCCAATCTGTAAACAAACGCTGAAAATGAAAGGGGCTGAGGTTAACCTTTTCGGCAACTTCATCTAAATTTGGCTGGTTTTTAAAGTTGAGTTTTATATAATTTATCGCCTCGGCAATACGATCGTAATTGATATTTTCCTGTGTGTTCATCATCTTATTTGTTATTTATAAACAAATGTAGGCCGATAGCGGGTGTGGTAAAACCCGGAACTTGCTAAAGTCTGAATCAGAATTTACAGAATTTTAAAATGAGCAGAATGTATGCATAGTTTATTCTGCAAATTCTTTATCCTGTAAATTCTGATTCAGGTTCCTCCTCGTCGCAAATAATCCCAAACTCAATATCAGGCTTGTACCCAATACTACAATAAACAGCAGCCCCGTACCAACCTGCGGTATCTTCAAATTATCTGGCAGGTTATAATACAGCAACACGCTGATTAGTCCGCGGGGTACTATTACTAACTCGGGCATCAGGTCGGTTTTGGATATGAATTTGATGTATAAAAAGCGGACCAGGTAAATGGACACCAATATTGCACCGCCGGTTAACAGCAAGGTAATATCCTGCAATTCATAAATATCCATGGTATAGCCAAACACTATAAAAAAGAACGTGCGCATCAAAAAGGCGCTCTCGGCAGATAGCTGGAAAAGCTGCTTAATATCGTGTTGAAAAGTTGGATAGATAAACAGTTTTCTGAACCACGGAAAACTGATTTGGTTGGCATTATTCAGGAACAACCCCAGCGCCAGTACAATTATTAATGCCGATAAATGGAACGATTGCCCTACCGAATAAACCAATATAAGCAAGGCAATAATAAGGAACGATTTGATGTGATGCGTTAACCGGCCAATTAGGTAAAGCAACAGCAGGCACGAAATAATGGCAGCTATAATAATGCCTGTAAGTTCGCCGCCAAGTTTTATAAACGATACCACATCAATTTGCTGGTTACGTACTATAAAGTTGAACAGCACCACGGTAAGGATATCCGAAAAAGAAGACTCATAAATAATAAACTCCTTTTTATTTTTACCAAGATTGGATGCCGAAGGAATAGCCACTGCCGAACTGACCACGCAATAAGGTATGGCATTTACAAAGCACAGATAAAAGCTTTGCCCGGTTAAATACCTGATGATAAACGTAATGACAAATGCGCTAACCAGTAAAATGGTAAATGCCGAAAAGAATGCTTTTTTGATGATGGCATTTTTATCGTTGTTGTACCGCAGTTCCAGCGCCCCCTCAAATACAATCAGTATAAGGCCCAACGTGCCAAGCGTAGGCAAAATCACCTTAAAATTGATCATTTTCACTCCAAAATAGTCAACAGCAAAATGTATCGCGATGCCAAGCATCAGCAATAAAATAACCGAAGGGATTTTGGTTTTGCCGGCTATCAAATCGAAGAGGTAGGAAAAAATCACCAGTCCGCTTAAGATAATCAGGGTTGTATATGTAGTCAAATTATCAATTGTTTAACAGGGTGAGTACATAAATCAGCCTTAACATTTCAAACTTAAGCATTGTTTCCCAATTTTTTTTGCCACATAGAGCGCATCCCTTGTTTGAAAGCCGATATCTTTTATATTTACTTCTTTAACAATAACAGCCTATGGATCCGGCGCAATTTTACAGTTTTAAGGTGTGGTTAACTATGGTGATCATTGCACCTGTGCTGCAAATCCTTGTCAGCCAGTTTTTCTTTCACTCCGGGAGTATCCTATCTATCGCCTTTATTAAAGAGTATCCATTATCGGTTGGGGTACTAATTGTGCTTACCTGCCCTTTGGGCGCGCTGCTTACTTTTATTATCCCACGAATGACCAGGAGTTCAACCGTAATTGCAGTTAAGCAGCGGGTGTCGGCTGCCCTGGGAATTGTTATTATTTTGATATTTATTGGAGCATTGGCGGCTAAAAACGCTTATTCGCCCTTTGAGTTATCGGCCATGCTGCTGCCATTTTTACTCCCTTTGTTATTGGGTGTTTGGATTTGCCGGCTGGATTTGGAAGATGAAAGCTACGAGGACGAGGAGGAAGAAGAAACTGCAGCATGAACAACCCGCTATTTAAGCCCCTCCCAAAAAAGTCATAACTAAAGCCCAGGCCTCTTTAGATGCAGCTTCATGATAACTTGACCGCTCGTTGCAATTAAAGCCGTGGTCGGCATAAGATATTTTTACGTTGATGTAATCCTTGCCCGCAGTTTCAACTGCACCTATAACAGCATTGATGTTGTCATCCTTAATATGCACATCCTTGCCACCCCAAATAAACAAGTGTTTGCCATGCAGGTTGGCCGCCATATGTGCAACCTTATCGAGCCCGCCGCCATAATAGGATACAGCTGCTTTTAGGGGCAATAAGGCATTGGCCATAAAAGCAACCCGACCGCCCATACAATAACCAATGGCATATACCCGGCTTATATCTACATTGGTTTGCGTATTTAGCCATCCCCAAACAGCTTCCAGGTCGGCTTTAAAACCATCGTTAGTTAGTTTTGATGTGTGTGGTGTTACCGTACTAAAATCGGCATATTCACCGGCAAAACCTTTTGGCGCTGTACGATGAAAAAGCTCAGGAGCAACGGCAACATAGCCCGCGGTTGCAAACCGGTCGGCAACATTGCGGATATGGTTATTAACGCCAAAAGCTTCCTGCAATACAATAATAGCAGGCGATCCTGCGGTATTAATTCCAGGAAAAGCTGTGTAAGCGGCCATCGAACTTCCGTCGGCAACTTTTACCTCTATATAATTTTTGTTATCCATTACTGATTGAACAAATTGCGATGATTTTCAAAGCTAAAGAATTTACGTGCGAAGGAAAAGTATAAAACCAAGTCACGGTGTTAAAAGCTTTTTTCCTGCAATTTGCTTTCTGCTTTAGGCCTTCGGCTTTCAGCTTATATCTATTTTACAAAACAGTGTAGTTACAATCAATGTTACTTACCATATTTGTACCAAATAAAAACATATGCCCCATCTATTCTCACCGCTTAAAATAAAAAACATCGAACTTAAAAACCGCATCGTGGTATCGCCCATGTGCGAATATTCCAGCGAAGACGGTTTCGCTAATGACTGGCACCTGGTACACCTGGGTGGCATGGCTGTTGGCGGTGCAGCTTTAATTATTACCGAAGCCACCGCAGTATCGCCCGAAGGCCGCATTTCATCTGCCGATCTTGGCCTTTATAAGGATGAGCACATCACCAAATTGAAACAGATCACTGATTTTTTGCACGCCAATGGCGCTTATGCCGGTACGCAGCTGGCCCATGCCGGCCGCAAAGCCAGCCACTTGCAACCGTGGCTGGGTGGCAAACAAATACCATCCAATGAGCCTAACGGGTGGAAATCATATGCACCAAGCCCCATCGCGTTTATTGACAGTGAAGAGGCGCCTTTAGAACTGGACAAAGCCGGTATCGAAAAAGTTAAAGCTGATTTTAAGGCGGCCGCCGCAAGGGCTTTGGCGGCTGGTTTTGACGTAATTGAACTGCATGGCGCACACGGTTATTTACTGCACGAGTTTTTATCGCCCGCAAGCAATAAACGTACGGATGAATACGGAGGCCCGTTCGAGAACCGGATCCGTTTTTTGCTGGAAGTAATTGAAAGCGTGCAGGAGGTTTGGCCTGTAGAAAACCCGCTGTTTGTACGCATATCGGCAACTGAATGGACTGAAGGCGCCTGGACAGCCGATGACTCGGTAGCACTTGCTAAAATATTAAAAAATAAAGGTATCGACCTTATTGACTGCTCGACGGGCGGCAACATTGCCGGTGTTAAAATACCGTTAAAACCAGGTTACCAGGTTGAATTTGCGGAGAAAGTTAGAAAAGAAAGTGGTATACTTACCGGTGCGGTTGGCTTAATAACCAAACCACACCAGGCCGATGAAATTATACAGGAAGGTGAAGCCGATGTTATATTTATAGCCCGCGAAATGCTGCGCGACCCGCATTTTGCACTACGTGCCGCACATGAACTGGGTCATGAAGTAGAATGGCCTGCCCAGTACGCGCGGGCTAAATGGTAGTTTGAAGAAGAATCAAGAGACAAGAATCAAGAGTTAAGACACACAACCATAAACAATAAATAACACATAACTATGAAACGTACAGCAAACGCCCATTGGAACGGCACTTTACAGGCCGGCAGCGGAGAAATTACCACTCAAAGCACCGTGCTTAACAAAACCCAATACTCTTTTAAAACCCGCTTTGCCGATGGTATTGGCACCAACCCCGAAGAACTGATTGCCGCCGCTCATGCAGGCTGTTTCACTATGGCTGTTGGTGCTGCTTTAACCCAGGCCGGCTTTACTCCCGGCGACCTTACAACCGACGCCATTCTTGATCTTGATATGCAGGCCCTAAGCATCACCGGTATTCATTTAGAATTAAAAGCAACGGCAATTGATGGTGTAGACGAAGCTAAATTTAAAGCCATTGCCGAAGATGCAAAGGCAAATTGCATTATATCAAAAGCGTTAAGCGTGCCATTTACTTTAAATGTTACTTACGCATAAGCGATAATTCTCCTCTATGTCATTGCGAGGAACGAAACAATCTCGTAGCTATACATGTTCGCCCTGTAGACTAAGAGATTGCCGCGCTACGCTCGCAATGACATATTTTTTTTCCTTATTTCTGTATCAACACCAATAACTCTTGTGGTGTTTCGTAAGTAGTCCCCTTATAATCCAGAGCTTTTACGCCTACGCAGAGCGTATCTACCGCATGGCTGGCATGGGTGATATAAATCTTTCCCCTTACATCGGGCTGAATGCCTTCACCAGCCAGCTTTAAGCCGGTAAACAGCTTCATCACGCTGTCAATACCCGCTGTTCTGGTAAAATTCTTAACCTTACCCTGCGGAAAATAGTAATCAAATTTATCACAGGTAATCCTGAACTGGGTTTCGCGCCCAAGTTCTGTAAATTTGAATTGGATGCTTTTTACGGCATCGGCAGGGTTGGTTTTGGGTTTGCAGGCTGATAAGGTAAAAACTGTCAAAAGGATTGCTGCTGCGCTTGATTTTTTCATGATATATTGATTTGTAAATCACTTATGATAAACAGTATAATCCGGCTTTCAAAATCTCCGTTTTGGAACCATCACATAAATATCGTCTTTATAGGGGATATATATCCCCGCGTTCTCAGTTTGGCAAATATCAAGCGCTGTGACAAATGACTGGTATTTCGCAGTATTCCAGAAATGAAAGTTGATACCTCTTTCGGTATCTCCCGAAGCCAGCATTTTTCTGATTTCAAGGCGGGCAAAATCGAGGCGGGCTTTATCGCCAATTTCGTTGCCATCTAAATTTATTCTCAAGTAGTTTCTAACCGGTGGAAAATCCCGTTGAAGCCGCTTTGGTAACCTGCTATTCCAATCGGGGCTCCAAACTGCTATATCGATGGCACTGTAATGCACGAATGCTTTATGCTGCTTTAAATATACCAGGCAAAATAATGGCAGCAATACCAGGCTGATTATGCCGGGTGGGTAAATGATTTTTTTGCGCGGGGTCAAGGTTAAAATTTTCATGGGTTAGCTATCTATTAATGACAATATTTTCTTTTCAAGCCGGTAGCTGCAGTATAATCCAGTGCTTCAGATTTTAACATATCGCTACAGGCCTCATCTATATTGCCAAGCATAATCTGACATAAAGCCATTTTATAATAAAGATCGCCTTCGGCATAGTTCTTTAGCGCTTTATCAAAATTAAACAACGCAAGGTTAAAATCACCTTTATACATAGCATCAGTACCTAATTGCGCATACCTTTGGTAAACGGAATATTTCGAAAAGTCTGTAAAATAAAGTTCAGCTTTCATTTGCACTTTGACTGCCTTGCCGTTATAAAACGCTGGTGTCCAATTCTTTTTATTTTTTTCAAACAACCGGGTAAATTGCTTGTCAAAATCGGGGTTAATTCCATTCATGATTTTCAGATTTTCAGCCTCGCCCGCTTTATTTATTGTGTAAACTGCCAAAAAGTGAGTATTAATCGGAGTTTGTTTCTGTAAGTCCTTAAGCGCAGTCGATGCCAATTGCCTAAACCCCTCATAATCTTTGAATCCGGCGTAAATTTTTTCACTGGCCCGATAAAGTGTATCTGTTTGATTTACCGAAACAACGTCATTGGCCGTTAACGAAATTGCTTTTTGATACACCAGCTCAGCTGCAAAATAATATTTTAAACAATTTGGATTGTCGAACTTGTCGTTAATCCATTGTGTAAAAATCAACGAATCTTTGGTTAATTTATCTATATGTACAAGATTTGCCCCATATTGTAAAGTATCTCCATTCAAAACAAAGGGAAAACTATCTCCTCTGTAATCATAGTTATAAGCTAACGAAAATTTGCTGTCATGCGTAAAACTGAACTTTAGATATTCGAATTTACGGGTATCATCGTCATTTAGCTCTTTACCGTTTTGATAGGTTAACCTAGTTTTTATCCAATTGCCGTACAGCAGGTTTTTAGTCTGCGCAATTGATGTTAAATACGTAAATACAAGTGCAAGGGTTAAAAGGAGTCTCATGAAACAATATTGTGATTTGGTTTATTTCAAAGATAGTAACAGAAACAAGAATCATACAAGATAAGTTAGGCGAGTTTTTCTACCACCCATCAACACGAATGCCATCAATCACACCAATCAAAAAGTCCCCATTCAGTGGGTTAGGGGGCTCCTACTTCAACACATCCAACACCCTGAACATTTTTTCTTTTATCCACCTGCTTGATCCGCTGAAGTTATTAATCATGATAGAAAAGCAAAGTTCGCGGCCGTTGTGGGTTTGGTAACCGGCATAGCAAAGCACGGCGTTGATGGTGCCGCTTTTCATTTTCATATCGTTGTAAACCGGTAAACTTTCGTAAAAATCAGGAAACCAGCTTTCCTTTTTGGCCGATTGCAGGATGCGGGCCATGGTATTGGTGCTTACCCTATCGCCGGGCGAGAGGCCGCTGCCATCGTAGGTGTTCATGCTATTCGCATCGATACCGCGGGCCTGCCAAAATTTCTGTACTTCTTCTACCCCGTTTGCAGTGGTAGGTTTACGGCCCTGTTTCCAGGCTATGGTTTTAAGCAATTGCTCGGCATACAGGTTAATACTTTTTTGATTGAGCCAGTAAATGATCCGGCTCAGCGGCGGCGATGAAATAGCAGCCAGATTTTTGGTAATCAAAGGCGCCTTTAATCCTTTTGCCGTTAATGTGGCAACAGATTCGGGATCGAAGCCCACTCCAATTCCTAATTTCTTCAACGTATCCGACAAACGCAATGCTGCATCATAAGCGGCATCGGGCGTGGCTGCCGAGATGCTTTTTTTATCTTTATCAATAGCGTAGCTGCCGCGCAGGTACATTACTTTACTGCCAACAGGCAAAAAAGCGTAGGCATTGTCGCCGCTGCCTGCCGGGCCATTAACCAATTCGCTTTTAAAAGTAAGGTACGATACATTGGGCACAGTGTACGAAACGCCAATAGGATTGCCCACAGCGCCAGTGCGCAATTTAATATCAAACTGGTTTTCGCGCCAGCAAAGGCCCGATGTTCCAGCGCCATAGTAGTTGCCAATATCCTGCCATATCCACCCTTCGGGGATAGATTGGGTGCCAAATACGCTGTCATCACCAATAATGCGCCCGTTTATTTTTTTGATGCCTGCAGTTTTAAGGGCGTCAGCCATTAAGGCCAGCACATGTGCTTCTTTGGTTTGCTCGTACCGCCAGCTGCCCAGGGTTGGGTCGCCGGCACCTTTGATAATGATATCGCCATTGAGCGTGCCGTCGGCAGCAATCTCGCCGTTGTAGCCCAATTGCGTCTGGTACCTGAAATCGGCACCCAAAACGTTAAAGGCTGTAATACTGGTAATAGTTTTTAGGGTTGATGCCGTAGCCAGCCCCATGTTGGGGCTGGCGGCAAATACCTGTTCGCCGGTTTTGGCATCCAAAACAGTGAGCGAAAGCGATGCATAACGGCACTGGCTATCGGCCTGTAACCTGTTAAATGCAGCTGATAATCTCGATTGCAGGTCCTGGGCATAAGCCTGCCCGCTTAAAATAAATAAACTAACTATCAATAACCGCTTCATCCTGCTCCTTAACGTTCCCCTTGGTAATATAATATATCGGGATACCTATCAACACTATACCCAGGCCAAATAACGCGTAGTCGCGTTTGTAAACTAACAATAAAATACAAAATGCAATTCCCATCAAAATGTAAATAGCTGGCAATACCGGGTAGCCAAAAGCTTTGTATGGCCTTTCTAACCCAGGCTTTTTCACCCGTAAAATGTAGATACCGATAATGGTAAGCACATAAAAAATTACAACTACCAGCGAGATCATATCCAGCAAATCGCCATACCTGCCGCTTAAGCAAAGTACAGATGCCAGTGCGGCTTGTATCCACAAACCAAACTCGGGCACGGCAAATTTATTTAACTCGCCTGTCCTCTTAAAAAACAAGCCATCTTTTGCCATGGTATAATATACACGCGCACCGGCCATAATTAAACCATTATTACAGCCAAAAGTTGATATCATGATCATAACAGCAATTATCTTGGTGCCTATGTCGCCAAAAATAACATTCGATGCAGTTACAGCCACCCTGTCCTTTTCGGCGGTCGCAATTTCGTGCAGCGGCAATACACCTGTATAAACTATATTGGCTGCAACGTAAATAACGGTAACTATCATGGTACCAAAAAATAAGCTTAACGCCACATCACGTTTAGGGTTGCGCATTTCGCCGGCAATAAAGGTTACGTTGTTCCATGAATCGCTGCTGAATATTGACCCTACCATGGCCGAAGCTACTGCCCCTAAAGCTGCGCCGAGGCCCAATTTTGTAAAGCTTCCATCCTTGTTCAGGTTATGCAAATCCCAGGCATTACTCCAGTTGGCATGCCATACTTCGGGCTTTAAGGCAACAAAACCAAAAATAATGAGTCCGAATAAGCTTAACAGTTTGGTTAAAGTAAAAGTAGTTTGAATCCATTTGCCGCTTTTTACACCACGGGTATTGATATACGTTAGTAATATAATAACCGCTATTGATACCAATTGTGCTGCACTTAAACTGAAAGTGGGCTTAGCCTCGCCTAATTTTAAATAGTAATTATGTGGGAATAAAATATGATCCTCACTTACCGGATGTATCAAATACGCCGTAAATTTTGAAAAAGCCACGCCAACTGCAGCTATAGTGCCGGTTTGTATCACCGCGAAAAAACTCCAGCCGTACAAAAACGCTATAAGTTTATTGTACGCTTCTTTCAGGTAAACATATTGTCCGCCTGCTTTAGGGTACATTCCGCTCAGCTCGCCGTAGCTTAATGCTGCTGTCAATGTCATGAAACCGGTTATAAGCCAAATGGCTATAAGCCAACCTGCTGAGCCTACATTACGTACAATGTCGGCAGCAACTATAAATATACCTGAGCCTATCATTGAGCCTGCTACCAGCATGGTGCCATCAAGCAGGCCAAGCTCATGTTTCATTTTTGGTTGTCCGGAATCTTTTGCCATAAATTAAAAAAGGGTTTAAACCCCTAAACTATTCAAAAACTTTAATATTGACAGGCTATTGTAAAGAAAATAAATTTACTATTTTGCAACCACCAATTACACCCTGCTATAGTCAGTGTAGTATTAAGTCGTTAGTCTTAAGTCAGTAGTCTTAAGAATTAAAGAAAAAAAGTAAAAAAAGACTTTTGACTTGCGACTTTAGACTTCAGACTTGGCAAAACTTACTTTAATAAACCAAATTTGTTACTATGGATTTTTTGAACACTTACTTAATTTACTTAATTCCGGTGTTTGGGCTCATCGGTATTGCCGTTATGGCTGTTAAAGCCGCCTGGGTTACCAAACAAGATGCAGGCGATGGCGACATGGTTACGCTGGCCGGCTACATTGCCGATGGCGCAATGGCCTTTTTACGCGCCGAGTGGAAAGTACTTGGCGGCTTTGTTGCCGTGGCGGCCCTGCTATTGGCCTGGAGTGGTACTACCGTGGCCACATCAAGCCCGGTTATTGCCGTGTCATTCATCATCGGAGCGTTTTTATCGGCCTTTGCCGGTTACCTGGGCATGCGCATTGCAACCAAAGCCAACGTGCGTACCACGCAGGCCGCGCGTACCAGTTTAGCGCAGGCATTAAAAGTATCGTTTACAGGTGGTACTGTAATGGGCCTTGGCGTTGCCGGGTTAGCCATTATTGGTTTGGGTTCGCTGTTTATATTATTTTACCAGTTTTATGTAGTTAATGTTGCAGGCAGTACTGTAAATGGCGAGGCAATGGCCAAAGCGCTGGATGTATTGGCCGGTTTTTCATTAGGTGCCGAATCAATAGCACTTTTTGCCCGTGTAGGCGGTGGTATTTATACCAAAGCAGCCGATGTAGGCGCCGACCTTGTGGGCAAAGTGGAAGCCGGCATCCCCGAAGATGACGTGCGTAACCCTGCCACCATTGCCGATAACGTAGGCGATAACGTAGGCGACGTTGCCGGTATGGGCGCCGATTTATTCGGATCGTACGTGGCGACTATGCTGGCTACTATGGTGCTGGGCCGCGAGATTGTGTCACATGATGCTTTTGGAGGCATTGCCCCTATCCTGTTGCCAATGGTTATAGCAGGTTTAGGTTTAATATTTTCGATAGTTGGTGCAGCAATGGTGAAAATTAAAAGCGAAACCGATAGCGTACAAAAAGCTTTAAACATAGGCAACTGGGCATCTATTATATTAACCGCAATAGCCACTTATTTTGTCGTACAATGGATGTTACCCGAAGGCGAGTTTCACATGGTACGCGATGAAGTTAACGGCGTAGTAAAAGCTGGCATAATTCCATTTACCAAAAACGGCGTATTTATGTCGATAGTGGTAGGTTTGGTTGTAGGTACTTTAATGTCTATCATTACCGAATACTATACCGCTATGGGCAAACGCCCGGTATTAAGCATCATCCGTCAATCGTCAACAGGGCATGCTACCAACATCATCGGTGGTTTATCTGTAGGTATGGAATCAACGGTGTTACCCATCCTGGTTTTAGCGTCGGGCATTTATGGCTCGTACCATTTTGCGGGTTTATACGGGGTGGCTATTGCTGCTGCCGGTATGATGGCAACAACAGCTATGCAATTAGCTATTGACGCCTTTGGACCAATTGCCGATAACGCCGGTGGTATTGCCGAAATGAGCCGCCTGCCCGAAGAAGTGCGCCACCGTACAGACAATCTGGATGCTGTAGGTAACACTACTGCAGCTACCGGCAAGGGTTTTGCCATTGCGTCGGCCGCGTTAACCTCACTGGCTTTATTTGCAGCCTTTGTGGGTGTTGCGGGTATCGAGCATATTGATATTTACAAGGCCGATGTTTTGGCCGGTTTATTTGTGGGTGGTATGATCCCTTTCATCTTCTCGGCATTGTGTATCTCGGCTGTAGGCCGTGCTGCCATGGCCATGGTTGAAGAAGTGCGCCGCCAGTTCCGCGAAATTCCGGGTATTATGGAGTACAAGGCCAAACCCGAATACGAAAAATGCGTGGCAATCTCCACCAAAGCATCCATCCGCGAGATGGTTGCCCCTGGGTTAATTGCGCTAATCACCCCTATCATTATCGGTTTTGCCTTTGGCCCCGAAGTGTTGGGCGGGTTATTGGCTGGTGTAACCGTATCGGGTGTATTGATGGGTATTTTCCAGAGCAACGCCGGTGGCGCATGGGATAACGCCAAAAAATCATTCGAAAAAGGCTGCCTTATCAACGGTGAGATGTACTACAAAAAATCAGAACCACATAAAGCGTCAGTAACCGGCGATACCGTAGGCGATCCGTTTAAAGATACTTCAGGCCCGTCGATGAACATCCTGATCAAGCTGATGTCGATAGTTTCGCTGGTTATTGCACCGCATTTGAATGCGAACCACGTAGCACCAACAGCTATGAAACACGAGGTTAAAAAACAAATTATTGTTCAGGCTTATGCATCGCCTGTAACTAAAGTTGATAAAAAAGGGTAATTACTTTTTAAGAAATTATGGAAAGCCACCTGTTGAGGGTGGCTTTTTTTGTTGGAATCAGAATTTACAGGATTAAAGAATGAACAGAATAATTGTCCGGAATTTTCAGAATTAAAGAAATGACAGAATTTTTTCTGAACCGGGATTCTTCAGATTTTTTGGATTAATGGTCATTTTTAATGCAAAGTATCTGAGCCTGCTAAGTTATGAATAACCTGAGCGCTTTCAAAAAATAGAAGATTTAACACATTGATATCGCTTTCTCCCGCAGTAAAAAATACCTACCCATAGGTATTTTTTACTGCAACCCCTTTCCGTAATTTTATTGTTCAACAAACCTGATCATTATCAGCAACCTGCGTTATCATGAAAGAATTAGGGCGAATTTGCACACCGAAAAAACTATTATTCGTTATCACCACTATTGCCCTTTTTATTTCGTGCAAAAAAGAAACCACCGCCGACGGTAAAAATGATGGCAAGCCAGCTGATAATGCCAAAGTGTATTACTTTACAAGCGATGGGCTATATTTAAACGATAAAAAAATATCGGCCACTAACCCAGGTATGAACGCTACGTTAGATGAGAACGGCGACATCGTCGACTATGATGCAGCATCTGTATTTAAAAACGGCACGCCTATATCTACACCAACATCTACTATGTACTATCACGTATTGTGCTATTATATAGATGGTAATGACGTATACACCGGTGGTTATGAATATTACTATACCCCTGATATACATCTATACAGCCGGATAGCTTATTGGAAAAATGGCGAGAAAATGCCTTTAGATTTTGATAATTGGAGCGATGCGGATTTTATATTCAGCATATCGTCAATCGGTAAATACAAGGGTGATATTTACATAGCCGGCGATAGCCGAATTGGAAATATAGCTTACGCCCCCTCCAGGAATATGCTTTGGAAAAATGGCAAGTTTGTTTACCCTACAGATTATTATACCTACTACGCGTATCAACACCCAATCACTGTAAACGGGCAACTGGTGTTTGTAACTAAAGATAGCAATGGCACTTATAGGTTGTATCATAACAACGGGAGCTTTAGCTCAAACTATTTTGATGTGACTACTGCCTTTTCATTCCTAAGATGCGAAAATGGCGACGATTCATACACCGTATCTACACGGATATTTAATGATGTTGGTTATTTACAATGTAAGGCAGGTAATGTTGCCTTAGATACTGAGCATCGTTATTTGGTATCTGCAACCTATAACGGAACCGATGAATATGTGTGCTTAGGCGATAGATCCACAAGACAACATAACATAGTTTACAAAAACGGCGTGAAAATGGATTTGCCCGCGGTATTTGCCAATATAGATGTATATCGAATAATTGCAAAATAATTCGTAATCAGTTATTTAATCCTTATCCAAACCTGCATATCATGAAAAAAACTTTACTTCTATTACTCCTTATCTTTTTACAGATAAGCACTTTACTAGCCCAAAAAAATGGAAGTGGGGCATCCAACTGGTCGGCATGGAAAAGTGCGCCATGTTTTACCAACCTTTATATTTCATTCCGCTGTTTGGGCTACATTGAATCTATCAACTCATATTCGTACCAATTCAGGTTTAAAAATACCGGATCGCAAAATATTCATTTTAGTTTTGAAGCGCACGTTGGCAGAAATAATGAGCGGTTGATGGATGGAAGCTTCAGTGTAGATGCAAAAGGGGAGCGCACACACGAAAGTAGCTACGCCAAGGTTGCGCCGGAGTTTAATACCGATAACTTTTTTAATTATAGAGTTACAGCTTACAAGGAAAGCGAGAAAGACGACTGGACACTACCAACTTATAGCTGTGGCAGCAATGGCGTAAAGTTTTGCGTTCAAAATTGTGACAAGGCGAAAACGACGAACAGTGCATCCACTTCTACAACAAACGGGACAACGTATAATCAAACCCAACAACAAAAAGCTAATAATGTCGCTGCTGTAGATGCACAAAAAAGGCAACAAGCTGCCGATGCCCAAAGAATACAGCAGGACATGCAACGTCAAAACCAGGAAGCGGCAAACCGAAATGCAGAGGCGCAACGCCAACAGCTATTATTAAAGCAACAGCAGAACGCGCAAAAGCAACAACAACTTCAGCAAGGATTGAACCAGGTATCGGCTGCCACAGTAGATCTGATAACTGCTTTAAGCAGCAGGAAACGAGCGAAAAAAGAGGCGTTATCCTATGAAGACGGCCAGGCTTTGTTAGCTATTGTGAATGCCGAAAACCCATTGAATTATGTGCAGAACGTTATCGATATCTTTTCGGACTTAGGGTACACGCTGGCATCCCAAAAAATTATGGACAATGGTACCGTATTCATCTCTATGAATGATAATGGTGGTTTTGTGTCTTACCCGCTATCTATTTTTATTAGTCGGGCAGGGTCAGCCAGCTATGACTATAAGAATACCATCAGTTTTGATTACCAGAGAAAGACCAAATTGATTAAACAATTGGCTGTTATCAGCAATAATTTGGAAGGTTTGAAAATCACAGGTATCTCGCCCAGCCGAAAGGTGGCAGAAGAACAAAAGCAAGTCGCGATCGACGAAAGAAAAACGATTGAGAGCACCAATACTTTAACGGATGCCCGCAACTTTGAAGCCTATTGTGATTTTTTAGCAATGGAGGTTGAACATTTGAATTTTAAGCTCGATAGTGTTTCGGGATACAACTTAAGTACCCAGGGCAAATATATACGCCTGTATTACAAAAACTTAACCGTAGCAATTATACACTCCTTTTATACATTGAAGGCCGTAAATATGCCAGATCATGTTGACCATTATAAAATGAATAAACTGATTGCCATTACGGCAGATAATGATGTAGCTGAACAGGCATTAGAAAACTCCGATCTGCATAAACTGTTAGTGGCTAATTCCGAACATTATTTCAAACAAGGCGGCAAGTTTTATTACCCCCTTTATCAACTTGAAAAAAACGAAGTGTTCAGTAACATTTATGTAAAAGGATATTTGTCGCCCAATTATAAAGGGATAAAGTATTACATGGCCAGGGCCGAATTAAGCGCGCGTGCAACACTTGCAAAAAGCGATAAAACAGCGGTGAATTTACGGCAAAAAGGAGATTTATATAGTACCGGAAGAGGCATTCCGCGTGATAAACCCAAAGCGCTCTCTTTTTATATGAGGGCAAGCGAAATGGGCGACAGCGTATCCATGTGTAACATTGCATCGGTATACATGTTTGATGGCGATGGTATCCAGGAGGACGATGCGAAGGCTATGGAATGGGCGCAAAAATCAATTGACCACGGCTATATGGATGCCTATGCAACGTTGGGGATAATTTACCAATATGGTAAAGGGGTTAAAAGCGACACTAAAAAAGCCAGGGAACTATATGAGCTTGGAGCGTCGAAATCATCGCCTGCCTGCATGCGCAGCCTATCGGACTTGTATAAAAATGGCTATGTCGTGCCAAAAGATAAAGCCAAAGCAATAGAATGGATGGAGAAAGCCTGCGCCATTGGCAAAGAAAGAGACCAGGAATTTTACTGCACTTATTTAAAGGAGCTTTTAAAGGAGTAGAAGGGGAATTTAAAATTCTACACTTTCATTTTTAACTCATTATTTAAACAAACCTGCTCACTAATTAATGCCAGTGTTATTATGAAAAAAACCTTACTCCTCTTCGCTTTATCCTTTCACCTTACGCTTTTATTCGGGCAGCAAAAACTCACCTACAATTGGGGGCCGTGGGTACAAAATCCTTGTTTTAAAGGCTTACAAAGCCGGAGCAAAGTACGGGATTATAACGAATCGGCAAAAAAATACACCTGGGATATTGAAATCAAAAACAATTATGGCATAAAAGTTTCATTCAACTATGATATTCAAAATTCGTCGTTGGATGGCAGGGTAAGCATAAATGCCGGCGGGACAGAAAAAACCTGGGCTTTACATCCTTCCAATACGATTATTTATATAGGATTTTCGAAGGTGTGTTTTGACCCTAACGATCGTTGCTCCATCAATTCAAACGGCGTTCAAAATAAAGGGTATAAATGCTACGCAGATTGTGATAACGGAGTGCCTAATACACCGGCTTTATGTGGGAATACAAGCAGTACATCGTCTGCATCAACCACCAACCAGCAACAAAAAGCCGCAGATGCCCAACGCGTGCAGCAAGAAGCGCAAAGGCCAAACCAGGAAAATGTCAACAGACAACAGCAATACGTAAATGCCATAAACGCTGGCGTACAGGCGCATAACTCGGGCAATTATACAGAGGCAAAAACTCAGTTTAATAATGCGGTTGGTCTATCGGTTACCACACAGCAGCGTGCGACAGCCCAGGATTATTATAATAAAACAGTGAGCCTGGAAAAAAGCCAGGCTAAGGTTCAAACTGCCGTTGCGGTGGTAAATGCAGCTCAGCCCTTGGTTGAAGGCATTTCTGGCCTGATCAGTGATCTTAAACGGCAAAAACGGGAACGGGAGGTGGCGTATGCGCAGCAACGGCAGGAAGAAGCAAAGAAAGTGCAGGAAGATTACCAGAATAATCCCGGTAAACAGGAATACGATATGGCGAGAACCGAACACGTAATTAATGCTAATTATGACCAAGCGATAGTGCTGTATAAACAATCTGCCGCGAAGAATTACTTTTCGGCCTGCGAACAGCTTTTTTATGCTTACAGCCAGGGTGAGATAGCAGTTGTTGATTTAAAGCAAGCCATACATTATGCGATGCTTGCTGTAAGCAATGCGAAAAGTAATAATTTGAAGAGTAACTGGTTAATGAAAATAGGAAATTTGCTTCGAAGCAATGAATTAGGTACCGATAAAAATATACCGGAAGCAATTGAGACCTATAAGGCGGCCTTTGACGTTGTTGATAATGACGATAAATTCAGTAAATATCTTGCAAGCGCTTCCATTGGGTATTCATATGTAACCGAAAAAGATAAAATGCAAAATAGCTATAAAGAGGCGTTGTCCTGGTTTCAAAAGAGTTTGGAATTTGCAAACGGAGAGATGAAAGAGAGCCTTGAGCTATCAGTTGCCAAAATTAAACTGGAGGGTGGCCATGGGGTTGAAAAGAATACAGCCGAGGGCGAACAGGCATTAAAAAAACTACAGGAATCGCAAAATTACCGCATTTTAACAAGCCTGGCATTTTTATATTTAGATGGTGAAACTATTGAAAAAAGCAGTGCGCTATTTACCCAGTTAATTTCCAGGGCTGTAGCCCTGCCCGGACCTAATCCGTTGAATTGTGGAGCATATGCAAAAATGGATATTGGTTATCAATATCTTAAACGGAACAATTTGCCCGAAGCCGAAAAATGGTTTGCAGAAATAGGAAATTGCAAAACTCAAAAAGAAGAGCTATCCGGAAATTATTCTTATATCGCCAGGTATTACTACGGTAAAACTGCAGAACACCCAAATTATGAAAGAAGCGCCTATTGGCTGCAAAAATCAGTCGACGCCAGCAAATACCAATTTGGCGACGACTTCTATCTTTTGGCCCAGTATTATTTAAACGGTACCGGCGTAGAAAAAGACCCCAAAAAAGCATTGAAATATTTGAAAAAAGACTGTAAATACAACGCCCGGAGCTGCAAGCTAATGGCCACTATCAAAGATTAAAAGGATTGCTATAAGCTACACCCACCCTTCGCTTATTACTTTCCTCAGCAAATCCAGGGGGGTTTTTACACCTGCTTTACTTAGAATATTTTTCCGGTGGGTATTAACGGTGTGGATACTGATGTATAATTCGGCAGCGATATCCTTACTGTTCCGGCCTTCTACAATGTGTTTTAAAATTTGCTTCTCCCGTTTTGTAAATAGATCAGACGAGTGGGTGAATGTTACAGTATCCTGTATATTGTAATAGGATGGCTGCCCATCCAGGCCAATGATTGAAAAGCAAGGCTTGCCTTCGGGTTTAATGTGCGAGATATCTGTATGCAGTACCAGGCTTCGGTAATAGCTATTTTCGTCGTACTCTATGGGTATTATTTGGTGCAGCAAACGGATATAGTTGTTGTTTTTAGCTTTAATCCTATAATCGTGCATGTATTTGTAGCTGCCTCTTTTTGCCAATGGTAATTTAGTCAAAAACTCCGTCGACCGGCCTTCAAAACCCAGAAACCAGGGTTTATCATCCGGGTGTATCCTGTCTAAAAAAAACATAGCGTTCACTTCTTCAGGTGCAAAACCCAGCACATCGGCTATCTCGGGGCTTATAAACTCCAGTTCCATATGGTAAACATTAAATACCATGTAGTAATGCCGGCCCGGCTGAAAAACACTTAACAGCCGTTTATGAAACTCAATTTCAATCTTCAACTCTTCTACGTGAACAGCGTCGGTTTTAATGGCAGTGCCCCATATTTTTTTGGCGGTAAGGTAAATGTCTGAGCCTCTTTTTTCCATCAGTGTATTTTCATCACGAAATATAGGTACAAGTTTCAACAAGTTGTTTTTTTAATACAATTAATAGGATAAAGCACCGGATTAAGGCCGTTTAAAGGCTCATTAACAATGCGATTGCACTTTTTTGGAATGCCCATTTATCGCCGGCAAAAGGAGTATTAAGCCGTTCCTAAGTAAATAAGGTAATAAGCCTGTTTTAAATACCAGTTATTCAAACGCAACCAATTAACAATCAGAATAGTACCAACCAACACAATTAACAATCAATTAACATTAGGCAACGGTGTTAACATAAACATAATATTAAAATAGCATTTAGTTAACGTACCTTTGTGCCGAAATCAAATTCTTGCGTCAACCTGAATTTTTTCCATCCCCCAACATATGAAAGATAAAAAAATAAAATCTGTAGCCAAAGAAGCCCGTAAGGCTCTTAAAAAACAATTAAACGATAAATTTACGGCTCAGTTAAAAACCATCGTGAGCGAATTTGAGCCAGAATTAAAAGGCCTGACCAAGGCAATTGAAAAAGCTTCTAAAAATTTGGCCAAAGCAATTGCAGCAAAAATAAGCGACAAAAAAGACGAACCAGCAGCGCCAACCAAAAAAACCAAAGGAATTGTTGTTGAAGTTAAAGAAGCCGCTTTACCAATAGTTAAAGAAGCCGCATCTCCAGCGCCTGTTGCTAAAGTTGCCAAAACAGCCGCTCCTAAGTCAGCAGCAAGCAAAAAGGAAAGTGCCCCTGTAAAATAAACCTGTAAATACGACGGTTATTTTTACTGCAATTTGGTATTTTCTATTCACAAATAGAAAATTTATTAACTTGATTAACAAATAGTTAAATTCAATTTAACTATTGTAAGTTAAAATAAAAAATGTAAATTGTCGGTTGCGAAAACTGATAATTTACATTGATTAAACCAGACTCATTAGCATCAAAAGCGAATAGCGCTTGTGGTGCCCGATGCGGCAACGTGCAACAAGCAGCAATTGCCAAGGCAGGGCTTTACCAACAGGTAAAGGATTTTTTTTCTGGTATATTTGACACCAGCAACTGGCCCGCCCGATGGCATTGCGGCACGTGGAGCGAATTCCATGGCTGGCTGTACATTTTTTCGGATCTGCTCATAGCAGTATCTTATTTTGCAATCCCGCTATTGCTTATCGTCCTGCTCACCAAGCGTAAGGATGTACCCTTTCCAAAAATACTTTGGTTGTTTGTTGTTTTTATTGTTTTATGCGGCATTACCCATTTTATTGATGCCGGCATTTTTTGGTGGCCGGCATATCGCCTGAGCGCGCTGTTGAGGTTACTTACCGGTATTGTATCGGTAACGACGGTATATGCGCTATACCGGATAATGCCCACGGTGCTTTCGTTACGGTCTGTAAACGAGCTGCAAAAAGAAATAAATGAGCGTAAAATTGCCGAAGAAAAGCTGGCTGCCAGCGAATTCCTGTTACTGGAGGCCGGCCGAATGGGTAAATTTGGCGGCTGGGAAATGGATTTACTCACTAATAAAGTAACCTGGTCAAAAACTATTTTTGATATCCATGAACTGCCCTATGATTATGACCCCACTTTTTATGATTTCAGCCGGTTTTACGCCGAACCGTATTTGACGATAATGACCCAGGCATTAAACGAGTGCCGGGATACAGGCACGGGTTATGACCTGGAAGTGCAACTGATAACGGCCAAAAACAACCGGGTCTGGGTGCGCGCCCGCGGCGAGATGTTATACGATGAGCAAAGTAAGCCCACCAAATTAAGAGGTGTATTTATGGATATTGATAAATACAAACTGAATGAACTGTCGTTAAACAAAACGGTAGAAATGGTTACCAAAAACAACCAGCAGCTCAAAAACTTTACCCACATCCTGTCCCATAACATCCGTAACCATGCCAGTAATATTTCGCTGGTATCGTCATTAGTTGATGAAAGCACGTTGGATGAAGAGAACGGCGAACTATTTCAGAAGATTAGAAAGATTTCGGAAGGCTTGAATACCACACTCGAAGATTTATCATACGCCATTAAAATTAAAGACGAGATCATAGAAGCCGAGCGGATAAACTTTAAGGAAATAACCACTAAAATTCTGGGAATTATCGAGTCGGACGTAGCCGCAAACCACGCGGTAGTTACGCAGCAGTTTGAGGTTAAAGAGGTTACCTTCCCCAAAATTTATTTGGAAAGTATCCTGATGAACCTGTTAAATAATGCAATAAAATACCGTAAGCCGGGCATCGAGCCGAGGGTTTTATTAAAAACACACAAGGACGAAAACGGGTACACCGTTTTAGAATGTACCGATAACGGCATCGGCATTGACCTGAAGCTTCACGAAAAAAAGATTTTTGGCCTTTATAAAACTTTTCATGACCGTAAAGACTCGCATGGGGTTGGTTTGTTTTTAACCAAAACCCAGGTTGACTCGCAAGGCGGGCAAATAACCGTAAAAAGCAAGCCCAACAGCGGCAGTACATTTAAAATAACATTTAATGAAAAAAATTAATACCCTTTGCGTGATAGATGATGATGATATCTACACTTTTACCATCAAACGCATTATTGCCAAAGCGGAAGTTGCCGAAAAAACCATTTTTTTTCATAACGGCCAGGTCGCAATCGATTTCTTTCACAATTGCCTTGAACTTATCAGCAATCTGCCGGATATGATCTTGCTTGATTTAAACATGCCGGTACTTGACGGCTGGCAGTTTTTGGATGAATTTATAAAGCTGGTGCCCCGCCTTGGCAAAAAAATACTGATTTATATTGTAAGTTCGTCAATTGACGAAGACGACTTTAAACGCGCCAAAGCCATGGAACAGGTATCTGACTTTATTGTAAAACCCCTTAACGCCGGCGATTTAAGGAATATTGTAGATCAATGGGCATAAAGCGAAAAAGCCTAAGGCAAAAGGCTTAAAGCTTAAAGCCAGGTGTCTAAGAGGATAGTATGTTAAGTACCCTGGATTTTCTTCGCGCATAATCCTTAGCTTCGTTATTGATTTGTGCTGACGCCTATGTTTACTTTCAATACTTTTTACAATAGCCTTCGGTTGCGCCTGCATTACCTATATCTTTTGTATGCCGTGCCGTTGGTGGTTATTATTGCCATAATAACCCCGGCTTTTCAAAGTCCCGACGAGCCCAACCATTTTGCCCGCGCCGAACAGGTTTCAAGGCTTGAATTGGTCCCCACTTTTGTGTACGACAAGGCGCACCCCATTACCGCCGCCGATTCCATATCCAAAGACCCAGCTATTGTTTACCCAGACAGGGGCGGCTTCATGGTTGATAAGGGCATTTACCAGCTCGATCATATTTATAGCCCCCTTGCACGCAACGGCAATATAAAAGTGGCGGCGTTAAAAACAGATAGCGCCAAAAACTTACAGTGGCACGCCGGCACCATATATTTCAATTTTGGCAATACGGCCATTTATCCGCCGGTTGTTTATTTAATGCAGGCCCTGGGTATTGGGGTGGGTAAGCTGCTTCATTTAAGCATCCTGAATACACTGTACCTTTCCAGGATATTGAATGGTTTACTGTGCGTAACGCTATGCTTTTTTGCCCTGATGCTGGCCAGGCAAAGTAATATTTTATTATTCATCGTGCTACTTTTCCCGATGACGGTATCATTATTCGCTTCGGTAAGCCAGGACGCTGTTTTAATCAGCTGTTGTTTTTTGTTAGTTGGGTTTATAGACGATTTCGCCTTTGGCGATAGCCATCGGCCCAAATGGAAACTGTACACTATGGTTATCCTGGTAGCTATCATCGGCATTGCCAAGCCGCCTTACATCATCTTCGCTTTTTTATTCCTGTTTTTAAACCTTAGCCCAAAACAAAAGGCGGCTGGCATTATTGTCCCTTTTGCGGTATTGGTGCTTTGGCTCATCATCAATCACGGCAGTTTCATGATCAAGTTTGCGCCAGCCGAAATGAGGCTGAACTCAAAATTACAGGTATTGTACATTTTGCACCACCCCTTCAGGTTCATGGGCATGTTTTTTAATTTCGATAAAACGGCATTACAAAACGTAGCCCGTATGTTTGTAGGCGTACTGGCCTGGCTCGATGTGCAGTTACCCGATATTTATTACCGCAATGCATACATCTGCCTCGTTTTGGGTATCATGGTCAGCCTGGGCTTCAAAGGCAGCACCAGGCTCAGGATAGCTTTGCTGGTTTGCGGTATCCTCACCATCGTCGCGGTTATATCGGCCCAATATGTTACCTGGACAGCCCTCGAATCGCCAACCCTCGGCGGTATGCAGGGCCGGTACCTCATTCCTATTTTTCCTTTCCTCGCGCTGGCTTTAAGTGGTTATCCTGTAAATAGCAACTTCACGGGGTTAAAGGCAATCGTGTTACCGGTTGTTTTATTATCCCCGGTATATTCGGCCACCATCATGATACAGGTTATCTGCAGCAGGTATTATTAATGTAGTGTCAACGATGAATTGACGGATAGCTTTAAGTCAAAAGTCTTAAGTTCCAAGTCAAAAAAGAAAAAATCCACCTTTAGGCTTACGACTTTGTACTATTGACTTAACACTATCCCTTTATTTTTGCTTTTCGCCTAAGGAAAACCAGTTGCCCGAGTCGTCTTTAAACAGTGCCTCAAAGCCGTAAAACTCTTTGGTAGGTTCTTTTTTAAACTCAACACCTTTTGCTTTCAGCTCCTCGTAAGTTGCCACCAGGTCGTTACATTCAAATACGCCAAAGCCAAAGGTGCCCTGGCTTACCAGGTTGCGCATTTGTTGGGCGGCATCCTTTTTAAACATCATTCCTTCGGCAATGGCCATGAGCGAAATTTCCAGTTCAGGCTGTTCCGGCGGGCATACGGTAAGCCAGCGCATTCCCGGCCCCATGGATGCATCGGTATGCACCTTAAAGCCCAGTTTATTAACGTAAAAATCATAAGCACTGTCCTGGTCCAGAACAAATATGCTAACATGGTTCATTTTTGTGATCATGGTGCCAATTGTTTATTTGCATCAAATATGAATATTAGCAACGGTCTTCACCTATCCAAAATTGCTGTTTTAAACCCAGCCGTTTTCTTGTGCAAAACAATTGGGGATAAATTTCAGCGGTGCCTTCACCATATCAGCGGCTCTTTGAAGTTCCCGCTGCTGGTATACCGATGGCGACAAGAGGATTATCTTTTTAAACAAAGCCGAAAAAGAAGTAACACTATCAAAACCTACAGCATAACAAGCCCCTTTTACAGATGCGCCTTTCTGTAAAAGCAGGCGGGCCTGCTCAACCCTCACCGCTATCAGGTACTGGTGCGGGGTTTTGCCATAAGTGGTTTTAAACAGCCGGATAAAGTGAAACTTCGAGAAAAAAGCTTCATCGGCAATATCATCCAGGTTAATAGCCTCGTGATAATGGCCATCAATAAAAAGCTTGGCATGCACAATACGCCTATACAAATAAATCTTCGGGAATGATGCCATATCATTCATTAGCTTGCTGTTACAATGCCGGTAAATATCGGGGAATTATTTGAAATCAGCGTTTGCTGGATTTGAGAATTAGCAGAATTTTGTCTGAACCTGGATTAAGCAGACTAAAGGGTTATCACGATTCCGACAATTTTCAAATCTTCAAATTTTCAAATCCTCAAATAATTCTTTCATCTGCACATCCATTCAATCCCCATGCAAGCTCATCACATTGCCATCCGGATCTTTAATACCCAGGAATTTACCCCAGGGCGTTTCGTCAACCTTGCCTAATTGGATGCCTTTGGCGGTAAGGTCGGCAATGTCGGCGTCCAGATCGTCGGTTTTAATAACAAAGCCGCGCACGCTACCTGCCGGCATTTCCGGAAACCAGTTTACCAGGGTGATAGAAACAGCCGAGTCTGGGTATCCCATCTGGATCCATTGCGAACCATTAGGCCCAAAAGGAGCTTCAACAATAACTTCGAAACCCAGTTTCAGGTAAAATTCCCTGGCGGCCTGCTGGTTGGTTACCGGAATAGAGATAATTTCAATTGCTTTCATATTATTTAGCATTTTGGTTTAAAAGATTTTCGAGGTTGTTTAATTTCTGTTTCCAGAAACCATCAAAGTATTCAATCCACTGTTTTACTTCTTCAAAGCCATCTGCCTTCAATTCGCAATAGCGCTCACGGCCGCTATCTGTAATTACTATCAGGCCGGCATCATACAGCACCTTTATATGTTTTGAAACCGCGGGCCGGCTGATATCAAAATTGCCCGCAATGGTATTTATGGATTGCTTGTCATGTGATAGCAACATTAAAATAGCCCGCCGGTTGCTGTCGGCAATGGCTTCAAAAGGGTTTGTTATCGCTCTCATTTTGTATCGTTTAGTAATTTAGCCAACCGCCTTGGGATTCCTTTCTTCCAGCCACGTTCCATAAACAAGCTCGATATCATATTCTTGAAGCCTTTGAAACCGCTATGTTCCAAAACCAGCCTGGTACCATCGCCGTCGGCGCTTAACGTCCAGGTAAGTACAGTATCTAATTCAATTACCCCGGGCCTGGGTCCGCCTTTCCAATTGTAAACCAGTTTTTGGTGGGGTATTATCTCCAGTACTTCGCAGTAAACAATACCGTCCCAGCCCATTTTAGGTAATGGTTTGCTGTGAAACTGAAATTTGTGACCAACCACCGGCTTAAAATCATTTTTCATCAACCATTGGCTAACCAGGTCGGCATCGGTTAAATAGCGCCAAACTTTTTCTGCCGGGTGGGCGAAATACCATTTAATAACTAAATCTCTTTGCATAACATGTAACCTATGAGTTACACAAACATATATGTAACTTATGAGTTACGCAAATAATATTTTTCTTTTTTAATCCCTGCGGCTATCTTTTTCGTAATTCGGTTTAAACCGGCCCAAAACACTAAAAAAAGCATGTTGGCAAAAACCTGTCGGTTTAAATTAATATGGTTGGTATATTTATACATTCATGTCAGCAAATCAACATCAATTTTATGGTGGCCTGCCGGTTAACAACATCCCACTTGGCGATCTTTTTATTAGAGAAGATTTATTTAGGGACGTCCCTGATGATTGGCATATTATCATAACCGATATTAAGGGAAGGGTGTGCTGAAGCTAATGGGTTTAATACGATAGGATTAGCTATCTGTCCAACGTAAAATTCATATAAATGAACATTGCAATAACCGATACCGTAGTTACGATATAAAGCGCCGTTGATTTTATAATAATCCGTCTCCAAAGCAAGGCCATCAAAATAGCCATATGAATAATTACAAATGCCAATGAAACCCAAATGGTATATTTATCGGCTGATGCGCTTTCGCCATAAATAAAAAAGCGGGCAAATTGACCTATGATCTGGAGTACAAAAAACAGTACAAGGTTCAACATCGCGAGTACTATAAATACGAATATTTTTTTCATCGCCATATTGCTTTCCCTACTCCCCTTCCGGTGTCTCCTTTAATTCGTCTTCTTTTTTACCCTTGCCCAGTTTAACTATGGGTTTTTCCTGTGTACCGGTAATGGTCATGGGAATACCAAAGATACCCAGCGGTGGCAGGCCAAGACGGAATTGCAGGTTCAGCTTGCCATCAAAACTTACCTGCCCCTCCAACCTTGGGCGGAAGCCGGCCATCCTCATTTTTGTACGTTGAATGGTGATGATGTTGTTGGCTATGGTGGTTTTAATATCAACCTTGCTTACATCGTTTTTACCGCCCAGGCTATCGCGCCCGGTTGTTTTACCCACGGCACTAAATAGTTTAAAGCCTTTTACCATTACCTTTTTAACCGAAAGCACTCCCCCGCCCTTCAGCGATGGATAAATGGGTTTCATATCGCCGTTAAGCTTGCCACTTAGTTTATAATCCAACGATACAATACCCTCGGCACTTGCAGCCGATGTGGCCATGTCATGAAACAACTTTACCTCTTTATAAGCCCTTTTTATGTCAAAATCTTTGGCATCAATATGATAATCAAAATAAGCTTTTTGCGGGCTGATGCTGCCATAGGTGGCGTCCATTAACACAGGCGCACCTATCATAATAAAACCTGTTTGTTTTAAAACTATCTGGCCTTTGCTTACGCTCATTTGCCCTTTGGCGTCATTAATATCCAGGCCATTATATTTTACTTTTTTAACATCGGCGGTAAAGTTAAGATCGAGGTTGGCGGGTACCAGGATAACGCCCGATTTGGCCGCTTTCGGGGTTGACGGGCCACTGGCAAAAGCTGTAAAATCATCGGCAATGATAAGCCCGCTGCTTAAATTAAACTCCCCCTTTAACGACGAGTTGGGTTTTACCGCATAATCTATCACGTTAGACAGTGCGCCGTTAAGCACAATAACCGATTTACCGTAATTAGCGGTAAACTGATCGAATTTCATTTTATCCTGGTTAAAACTAAACAAGCCTGTTTTAATGAGGAATGGTTTTGGGAACAACTCGGATGTTAAAATCAAGTCTTTCACCTTCATGGTGCCCGAGTTGGCCAATTGATCATACCGGCCGGCTGTGGCGTCGCTTTGTTTACCTTTAAGGGACAGGTTGGTGGTGATAAGCCCTTTTACATTGTATCCTGCCATGGCAAACACCTTGTAAATTTTACCAATATCCAACGATCCGTGCGATTTGATGCTATAATCCAGGTTATCAAAGTTTTTTAGGTTGGCTTTCAGCATGAAAGGCTGTCCCTCGAAGGTGAGGGATACCGGCTTGATATTAACCATCAAACCTTTTAATGACCCGGTGCTGTTGCTGATAGCTGTGCTTATCTCCAGGTTTTCAACCGGGTGCGGGTAATATTTGGTTTGAATGTAACCGCCATGCAAATCAATCTGCACGTTGGTAACCGGGAATATTCTTTTGGCCGGGATATACCTCCCTTTGGTTTGTACGTCGGCATCCAGATTGCCACGCAAACCAATGCTATCAACCGGGTAAAACTTTTTAATATCGGCCAGATCAAATTTCGCCTTCAGGTCGGCATCAATTAAGGCACCTGCGGTATTGCTTAGTTTTAAATAACCTTTAATATAGTTGTTCAGCGCGTTAATATTCAGGTTGGTCATGGCCATGGCGGCATGGGCCGGGTTTTGGTCGGGGCAGTTGGCATCAAGGTTAAAACTTACGTTTTTCATGGCCTCGGGCAGTTTGGCATATTTAAAGTAGCCATCCCGGAAAGCAGAATGCAGCGTAAACTTAGGGATACTGGTAATCACAGTATCAATATGATGCCTGATGCCTGTTTTCCTGATCCCGGTGGCGTATTTACCTTCGGCTACCATGTGCAGCGAGTAGCGGCCCTTTACATCAAAGGCCTTTACGCCAAAAGCCTTGTTCCATTTTTCCAGGTCAATCTCGGTATTAATTTTAGCGAAGATCTGCGGCGATTTAACGCCTTTCACCTTAATAACCGACCCGAAATAATCCTTTCCGATATTAAAATACACCGAATCGATATTCAGGTTCAGGCTATCGGGGTTACAGCCCGGCACTTTAGCCTCCATGTTCAGGTAGAGGTTTTTTACCGGCTCGGGCGTTTTTTTATTGGCGATATAACCATCGCGGATCTTCATACTGAAATCAAGATCAGGCATTTGTTTGGTGGCGGCAATGTACTTACCAACAAGCGACATCGTTATCTTCCCATTACCATTCAGTTCGGTATCATCGGTCCACTTGGCATATTGGGCAGGCAGTGCGGTAAAAATATCGCTCAGATCCTGCTGATCAGATTTTATCCTGAAATCCATACCGTAACCATCTTTCAAAAATTCAAACCTGCCTTTAAAATCAACCGGCAACGCATTAATCATGAGGTCGTTTTTTTGAAATACAAAAGCAAGCGATTTGGTGTTGATGCTGGTAACCAAATCGGCATTTACTTTTTTATGGTAGATATAGGTTTGGCCACCGTAGCTAAAATCTATCGAACCTATCTCGGTGTGGGTGTACAGGTCAAACACATCTTTGCTCAGGTCGCCCCTGCCCTGGTAGTTAAAATCGCGGGCATCAACCAGCAATGGCATCGATTTATCGTTATAAACCAGGTGGCTTTTTTCAATCAGTATCTGCTCAATACCTAATGATGCGCTTGCAGTATCCACTGCCTGCGCCGGTTGGGCGGGCTTGGCCTTGTACACATTATAGTTGGCATGCCCGGCGCTATCTACCTGGATATTGATTGTGGCTTTGCTCAGGTAAACGCGGTTAATGTTGATTTTACTTTTAAATACCGAGGAAAGGTCAATAGCCAGCGAAATTTCTTTTGCGGCTACCAATGTATCATTCTGAAAAGGGGCACTACCATTGAGCGAAAAATCGTTCAACGTAAGTGTAAGCGCCGGGAATTTTTTAAAGAAAGACAGGCTTGTACCCGAAAAATTGAGCTTACCATTGATACTGCTGCCCGCCCATTGTTTTATTTTATTGGTAATAGTTTGCGGAAACAAGTATGGCAGTAAAAACATTAATATCAACAGGCTCACCAGGGTAATGCCGGTAATTTTAAGCGTTTTAACGAGTATTTTTTTTATTGGGATGGGCATAAAAATATAGATGATCAGGTGCCATAAAGATAGAGCAAAAAGTTGTGCTGTTGGTAGAATTTAGCTACAAAATAGACTAGCACCCTATAAACCTCCCCTGGGAGCTACCGTATGCGCACATCTTTTTTGAAAGAAAATTGTCATTTCGATTGAGCTAGGGAAGGCAAAGAGCGGGAGCGCGAAAGAGAAACTATCTCTTGAGCGTAGCGAAAAATCTTGAACGCCCTGCTTCCAAACCAGCATATCGGAATGCAGGGCGTTCAAGATTTCTCCTCACCCCACCTGCACACAATCCGCCATGTTCGTTCGAAATGACACCGTTTTTTTTAGTGATACGGGAATTGGGGTGAGCCTACCTTTTTAAATACGCCGCTATTTCCGCAAAATTCTTCCGCGCTTCATCGTTCAGGCTTTCGTCATTTTCCATGTGTAAAGCCCAGCCGAGGGGTGTACCGTTATATATCTTGTCGGGCATATCCAGCCGCGCCCCGGCCTCGACCAATAGTTTTACGCTCTCCAATGAGCCGGAATATACAGCCTGGTGCAAGGGAGTAGCATGACTGTGGAAACCCGCGTTATTCTCCGGGTAGCCATTCGGGTCGGCACCGAGGTTTAGCAGGTAGGTTATCATTTGCGGCTTGCCGTAAAAACCGGCAACGGTTAATGCTACTAATAATTCGGCTTTGTCTGCCCCGGCAGTAAAACGGATTACATCGTCCATTCTATCCAGCCCGATGGCTGCTGCCAGCGTAAGCTGGCCGCCGCGCACAATTAAATGGGCGGCGGCATCAAAATTGCCATGCGCCAATGCACCCAAACCACCGCCTGGTGTTGCGCCGGCATCAATCAGCACATCCATCAAGGCTATCTGTACGCCACATTCCCTGGGGATCCTCCCGGTTGCTACCAGGCTAAGGGCATAATCAAGCTGTTGTTGCATGGTACGGGCAGTAAACTCTTTTACGTAGCCAATGAGTAGCTGCGTAACATCCACAATATTTGCCGGCAGCTTGCCATTGCGGATTGGATTATCGGCCACAAACCAAAGCAGGTACGGATTTTGGAAATAGCCGGGTTCGGGAAGGTCAAGTTTATCTTGTACCAAATGGTGGTTTTCGGTTATCAAAGCGGTTAATAATCCAATATCGCCGGTTTCAATAGCTTCCACAGCCTCCCGGAAAAGCGGATTGGTAATGTCAGAATTTTTCATCCCTCCTGATTGAATGTTAAATAGCCTTTGTCAATTAAAGATACAGATGTATATTTAAATACCGTTCTTAACGGTATTAATTTGCTTTAAACCCATGAAAAATATCATCTTTTTCGCCTTGTTTTTATTTATCATCTCCAATACACAAGCCCAGGCACCAGCTTCAATTATAAAAAGATATAAGGAAATATTTAAGTTGATAAAGGCCAATAAAGCGCAGGAACTATCAAAATTGGTGGCCTATCCCTTAATACGGCAAAACCCGCTAAAAGACATCACCAGCGCTAACGAATTTGTGACATATTTCCCTATTTTGTTTGATAATGCTTTTAAGAAAAAAATAGCCCTGTTTGCCGATAGTGATGTATTTGATCACCATGGCGGCTATGGCCTGGTTGGCGGCGCATTTGATGGCGATATATGGTTAAACAGTGATGGTAAGATACAAGCTATTAATTATAGCTCCAAGCGGGAAACCGACCTGAAAAACCTGCAGACAAAACAAATTCAAAGCAAAATATATCCAACCGTAAGCCATTGGGACGAGAATATATTGGTATTACAATCGCCCAAACTACTGATCCGTATTGACAGGGTTGGCCAAAAACTGAGGTATGTATCCTGGAGCCAGGGCCACCCTACCTCGTCAAAACCCGACCTGGTACTAACCAATGGTGTTGCAGAAGCACAAGGCACCCAGGGCGGCTGGACATATACCTTTAAAAATGGCGACTGGACCTACGTGATAGATGATGTGGAAATGTGCGAAACAGCAAGCCAATGCGGTTATTTCCTTCGCCTCAGCCTTAAAGATGTTGAAAAATCATCAGTAAGGTTGAAGGTGGTTAAATAACAATCTGCCATTTCCTCAAAACGGAAATATCACCTTGAAACTCACATTGCGGCCAATGTTATAAATACCCAGCCGGCCATTAGGCGAAGCCGTATAATATTCAAAATATTTTAACCTGTTCAGGTTGGATTGATAGGCCGTGTCAAACAAATTATCTACCTGGAAAAAAACTTCGCAAAAGGATTTTTCCGATTTCCGCTTTATTGTTGTACCCATACCAATGTTAATAAGCGTATAGCCGGGCGTGGCTGTTTCGGTATTATCCAGGGCGTAAAACCGGTTTTGAGCGGCATAAGCGTCGGCCTCTGTTTTAAACCATATTTTTGAAAACACCCCGTGAGCTTCTTGCAAGGTGATCTTTACCTCGCTGCGAAGGTGCAGCGGGGGTATAAAAGGCAAATACTTTGCCGCCCCGTTTGACTTTTGGATAAGCTGCTGATTTTGATTAATGCCCGTAACATACGCTACACTATTATTAAATGCCAGCCACTTCAGTTTCTGCGGATGCAAGTTAACCGTAAACTCGGCACCATAAAGCCGGGCCTTTGATTGCTGGTATTGATAGGTACTATTACCCGGAACAATTATTACCGGGTTGCCGGCGGCATCGGTTAGCTTAGCCTGGTATATATAATTATCAATCTGGTTGTTAAAAAACTCGGCAATAAGGTCGGCATCCTTCAGGTAAGCAATTATACCCAGGTCTTCCTGCAGGCTAAATTCGGGATCAAAACTCCTGTCGCCCAGGTAAACAATATGTGCGCCCGGGTCAAGGCCGTTGGAGCCAATTTCGGTAATGTTGGGCGCCCTGTAACCCCTGCCAACATTGGCTTTAAGCAGCAGCCTTTCGTTAATGTTGTAAGTAAGTCCCAAACTGCCCGAAAAACCTTTGTAAACATGCTTAAACGCCGGGAACTGGAGATGAGCACCCGCCGTATCGGGCAGTTTAACCTGCTGTTCAAAACCGTTGGCCGCATTAGGCCCAACATAAAAATCATTCCAGCTGATGTGGCGGTTATCATACCTTATGCCTCCCGAAACATCGAGCTTACCAAAACTTTTTTTGCCAAAGATAAAAGCCCCGGCATCAAACAGGTTATAATCGGGTATCGGAAAATCGGTAGCGGCCTTGCTGCGGTTGGCCTGGTACATACCGTTAATGCCCACAGTACTTTCAATGCCGGCAAATGCGGGCAAATTATATTTCAAATCGTAATTAAGGGTATTAAGTACTACGAACAAACCGGCCTGCTGCGCTAAAGTAGGATGATTATATTCCCTGCGGATGCTTTGCTGCAGCCCAAGCGTGGCATCAAGGCTGCTACCATCAGTCAGTTTTACCTGGTTGTGGGTATAAATGCGGTAATGCTGAATGCGCTGATGAAGCGGAGCTATGGTATATGAGTTTAATTCATTACTGCTAACCAAAGGCCTGTTTTTGATATTATCCGCAGCCAGTTCGTTTACCTGCTTGGTAAACTGCCGCGTAAGCGAATCGCGACTGCCATCAGGTATTTCCTGCCGGTTGTCATATACCGTTGCTGCTATTTGCGAGTAGCCCCATTTTTTATCAACCCTAACCATACCCGATAAATTGTACTCCCTGAAACCTGTGTTGTAGACCAACCCATCAATTTTATCGCGGTAATCATGTGCTGCCTTGGCTGTAGCCCTAAAGGTATATTGCCAGCTTTTATTTTTGTAAGCCAGGCCAAGTGAAGAGCCAATCATGCCGTTGTTGGTATGATAATCGGCAACGTAATCGCCTTTCAATAGGCTATCTGCCCCGTTAGGAATAGCGGGGATGAGGTTAATAACACCGGCAATGGCATCCGATCCGTAGGTTAAGCTGGCCGGGCCTTTAATTACTTCGGCCCTGCCAATGCCATACTGATCTATCTCAATACCATGTTCGTCCCCCCACTGCTGCCCTTCCTGCCTGATGCCATCGTATAAAGTTAATACCCGGTTATAACCCAGTCCCCTTATAAAAGGCTTAGAGATATTAGGCCCTGTGGTAACGGCGCTTACGCCGGGTACTCCCTTTACTATGGCATCAATAATATTGTTGTTCACATTCAGGTTCATCTCCTTTTTTGTCATCACAGCAATAGGCACCGGGTTACGCCGTAGCTCGGTAGCCCGCGATACGCCTGTTATAACCACTTCGTTCAGTTTCGAATAACTCTCTTTCAGGTTGCTGTTTAAAATAACGGTTTGTTGTTTGGTAATAGTTACCCTTAATTTTTCGGGGAGATACCCAATTGCCGAAAAAGACACTTCATAGTTACCAGGAGCTATGTTTTGTAATTGATAATAACCTTTTTGGTTGGCGGTAGTACCTATAGTTGTACCTGTTATAGTAACGGAACCATAGGCCAGGGGCTCGCTGCCGGTTGTTAGGCGGCCTTTTAAAGCCCCAGCCTGGGCCAAAACGTTTATTGACGGCATTAAGAGTATTAAAAAGAGGTATAATATTTTTATTTGCATTCAGATCAATTTTTATTTTAAATACAAATCAAATAAAAATAATTAGTCTTACCTAATTTTATTAAACAAATAAAGCTAATTCCTCATTATACTTACATTAGTTAACATATCTTAGCTTAATTAAAGACTGATATCTCCACACCACCACAAGAAATAAAATGGAAAATGAGAATAGTTTAGATGGGATAAGCCTAAACAGGCAGCCAAACGATTAGGCGTTTACCCAGACGGGTATTTGCAAAACCAACAACAGGATATAAGCGGGCCGCGCAAATGTGGCACCGGGTATTGCACACCCCGTTAAAACACCTATTGCATACCCCGTTAAAAAACGGGGTATTTTAACAATAACTGTTTTTTTTATTTTGATCTTAAATAACTAAATTAGCTTTTGCATAGTCCTGTTTTTATTCCCCCTATAATTAAAACAGTTAAAACCAAAAGGAAACTTTTTCCTTAGTAAACATTTTCGCAAATATTAGGTTAATTTCAATGGATCAAAAAAACATGGCCTCCAATATCCTGGTGATAGATGACGGCGAGATTGATAATATTATTTTTGAAAAAGTGGTCAGAAGGGTAATGTCAAATTCAAGGATTGATGCCTGCAGCGATGCCCCAAGCGCTATTGCCAAACTAATGCACATCAGCAATACAGCACCTCATCTTTTCCCTGATTATATTTTTTTAGACATAACAATGCCAGTTATGGATGGCTGGGATTTCCTGGAAGAATTCAGGCGATTAAATATCGATCCGCTTAAGCAAAGTAAAATATATCTTCTATCTTCGTCGATATCAATTAAGGATATTAACCGGTCGCGCATGAATCCTTTGGTATTTGATTTTATATCCAAACCAATGAACAGGCAAAAGGCCGAGGCCATTTTTGAAGTTGCCTAAAGCTTCAGTACCGTAATATTAACATTTAACGAAACTAAACTTCTTTATCCATGTTGAAAAGCATTTTGGTAATTGAGGATGATACCGACATTTTAAGTACAATTGAAAATGTTTTGGTTTACAATAATTTTGCGGTCACGGGTTTAACCCACACTGACGACATTATTGAATCTATAAAAACCTACAAACCCGACCTTGTGCTAACCGACTATATGCTCCCCGGTATGAATGGTGGTAAAATATGCCAAACCATTAAAAGCACCAGGGAAACTAATCATATCCCCGTTATACTTATTTCGGCTTATCACCGGCAGGCCATCTCATTAGCCAATTTCAACTATGATATTTATATCCCAAAGCCCTTTGATATTGATAAACTGGTACAAGCTATAAATAAGCTTTTAAATTAGGGGTAAGTTAATAGTACTAAGTCTTGAGTTAAAAATTAGCTTTATTTTTTCGACTTAGAACTATAAGACTCCCTGTTAAAGACTATCCGTCAATACACAATCAACATAACATTAGTTCATGATTATTGTGACGCTATAAAGCTGCCTTATCCTGTACAGCAACACTATTGCAAGGCAACTTTATTGTTGTAACTGCACCAAGGTTGGGGCCATCGCTTTGTATTTGAAATGAGCCATCGTGACTATCAATAATCGATTTACAATTATATAAGCCCAGTCCGGTTCCACTTTCTTTGGTTGTAAACCCTCTTTTGAAAAATTTACTCCCTGTTTCGGCATCAAAACCTTTACCATTGTCGGCCATCCTGAGTTCGAAAAAGTCATTAGCGGCGCTTAAATTGATCTCGATTGTTTTTTCGATCTTTTCAAGGTCAATAGCTTCAATGCTGTTTTTCAGCACGTTTAAAATAACCTGCATTAATTTGGTATGGTCGCCTTTTAAAACATATTCGCCCGGCGCAATTGCTACCTTTAACTGGATGCCTTTTTTATCGGCAGATGCCAAAAGCATTGCCTTACAATCGTCAATAATATTTAACAGGTTTACCATTTTGCGGTCCTGCGATCCTCCGTGCCCTTTAACAAACTGGCGTTGGATACTTAAAATATCCTGTATGTGCGATAGAATATTCAACAGTTCGGTAACAGCAGTTGAAATTTCGCCTTTGTTTTCAGCTTGCGATTTATGGATACTATCTGTAAGGGATACCAGGGCCTTTGCTTTATCGGCACCAATTGCCTGTTCAAGTGCGCTTTGCTGCCCTTTTATAAATAAAGCCAGGTTTTTAATGGTATCGATATTATACCGCTCCATCACCCGGTTAATCCGGTTAAGGTACGATCCAAAACCCACCAGCGCATTGCCAATATCATGTAATACTTCTGATGCAATTTCAAATTTACCCTGGGCTATCGCTTTTTCTAACTCCTGCTCCTTTTGTGATATCAGCTGCGCGTTTGCAAGTTTTAAATCTGCAGCCTGGCTGCGCAGCTCTTCCGATTGAAGGTTTAGTTCCTCATTAAGCTTATTCAAGGCTTCTTCATTTTTCTTGCGCTCGGTAATGTTGTGCCCAATGCCCAGTATACGTTCAACCTGCCCCATTTCATTACGTACGGGTACTTTTGATGTTAGCAGCCAGTGTTTATTGCCTTCCGTGTCAAAAAATAATTCTTCTTTGTTTACGATCGCTTTACCCTCCTGAATCACATTTAAATCATCATGATAACCGCGTAACCCAATATCATTATTAAATAGCTCAAGATCGGTTTTGCCAATTACATCAGCTTCTGATTTTGCACCAATGGTTGCTACATCGGCAACGTTGGCTATTATCTTTCGGCCGTTAGCATCTTTTATATAAATAGTGTCGGGCAAATTATCAATAAGTGTTCGCAGCAGTATTTTTTCAAGCTGCAATTGTTCCTCTATTTTTTTTGATGCGGTTACATCGGTATGGGTTCCTATTACCCGTTTTGCGCTACTCCCTTGCCTATTATTTACATAGCGGCCGCGCGACCAGATCCACACCCAACTACCATCGGCATGGGCCATCCTGAAAAAATTCTCGTATATTTTTTCGGTTGGATTATTTAAATATTCTTCAAACCGGGCAGTTGCTTTTTCCCTGTCTTCAGGATGAAGCAGATTAGTCCAGGTTTCATTTAAATTACCTTTGTCCGTGGTATCAAATTCATTAATTGACCTGCCCAACAATAAAAAATACTCTTCATTACAATTCAGAAAACCCGTTTCGGTAAAATATTCCCAGGCGCCTATATCAGATGCCAACATCAACTCCCGGTAGGTTTCAATTGTTTTTGTAAGCTCTTCAATAACTTCCGGCGAATGAGGATCATTAACAACCGGCTGGCTATCGTTCAATGCAATATCAATCATCTTAATATGTTGTTATGGTGTTATAATGGCAAGCTTATCGAAAACACGGCACCCTGATCGTTTTTCACGGTAATATTGCCGCCGTGTGCATTTATAAATTGCTTTACAATGGCAAGGCCTAAACCGGTTCCGTTTTTCTTTTGCCTGGTAACAAAGGGCTCAAAAAGGGTACTCATTATTTCATCGGGGATACCCGGGCCATTATCGGCTACGCGTATAATCACCGCATCATCCTGTACTTCTGCACTGATATTGAGCGTGGCGTTAGGCGTTTTATGATCATGAAGCGCATCCACAGCGTTATTTACCAGGTTACTTAACGTTCTGCGCAATTTACTCTCGTCACCATCTACAAATAAGGGGTCTGGTACATTAACATTTATAATAATATCAGCTGCACCATCCCTTATCTCTACCTGTTTTACCGCGTCCCATGAAATTTTATTTATGTTAACAGGTATTTTTTTAACAGGGGTGTTTTTTATAAAATCTAAAAAATCATCAAATATTAATGATGCCTGCTCGGCCGATTTATCAATCAAATCAATCAGGTCGCTTTCAAGGCCATCCTCACGCATCATCTCTGTCATCAATTTTATATTTTTGATAGGTGTACGCAGGTCATGCATTACCATGCCAATTACCTGCCCTACGGCCGATAATTTTTCTTTTTGTATCAGCTTTTCATTTAACTCGGCATTTCTGATAGCCTGGGCGGCATTTTGCACAAAAAGTTTTAGCATATACATTTTTTCGGTTTTAAGCCTTTCCTGTTTTTTAAGAACCGCAAATACCGAATAAGTATCCAGGCGGGCCAAAACAAGCTCATCTACCTGTATTACCTCGTCCTTTTCTATATCTATGCTTTTTACCCGTGCAATTAGCTCCTGCAGGTTTATTTTCTCTTCTATAGCACCTATCGAAATTATTTTTTCGTAAGCAAAATCATCATCCAGTTTGCCTATCAGGGCCAGGTCGGTGTCTAACGAGCCTGCCAACTGGTCAAGAATGTTCTTCAACAATGATGTCAGCTGCATCTTGTTTAAGCCGATAGAAGAAATAGATTCTATCAGTTTTTCAAGATTCCTGAGTTTATTATAATCGGTTACGGCTTTTGTAGCCAGCTGAATAATTTCTTCGGGCGCGTAAGGTTTGCAATGATATCCTACGTTTTGCCCAGCCTGTTCAACAATTTCATCAATAGATCGGTCGCTAAAAGCGGTAATGAAAATAATTTCGGCCTTTACATCATATTTCCGGATCTCCATGGCAGTTTCCAGGCCACTCCATCCCGGCATACGCATATCCAAAAATATAACGGCATATGGCGTACCGTTTTCAACGGCTTTTTTTACCAGCTTAACGCCTTCCATCCCGTTGGGTGCTTTGGCAACAGTAAACTCCGGCAGGCCCCGGGTACGGGTTCCTAATAAGGGCTTCGGAACGTCAAAAAGAATATTAAATGCCTGATCGATATTTTCCTGCTCTTCATCATTATAATTGGGCATCAATATATCTTCAATATTATCCCGAACTAATTCCTCATCATCAATGACCAGGACAGCAGTATTAGGCTTATTCATCATTCTTTAAAATAGATTTAACGTAGGGGTTTTTAACTACAGGCTTCTACGATAAATTTTGATTTAGGTTGTTTAATTATGAAAACTGCCGGAATAATATAAATAGCGACATTAATAATACTTAAAAACAGTAAAACACATGCTATCCCTTTATTAGCTTTGCATTTGCGCAAACATTATCGTTAAAAATTCGGGACCATTGTTCAAATGATATTGCTGTTTCTTCGGTATTGTCATCAAAATAAATCCAACAATTGCTTTGTTTTGCTAAACGGGTAAGCTCATTAATATCGGCCTGTGTTATAAAGTAACGTCCATATAGCCGCTCTCCGTTCATCAGGGCACCCCATAAAACATATTCCAAATTCAGCATCCAACCTGCGCAATACGCCTTTTCGGATATATCGCTCATAAAATCGACAAGCTTTTGTTGGCCACTGGTTAAGATGGTATTCATAACGATAAAAATAGGTGTAAAAGCGCTTCACTCCCAGATTCATTTTACATGTGGGGTAAAGGAGGGCAGATCGTTTTTGCGAGCAAAACAAGGCAAAACAAAAGTGAGACCGCCTTTTTTAATTAACCGCAGGGTTTTCTTCCTTAACCTTTTTGTTCGCTTTCCGAACGTAAATAAAAATTGCCGCTGCTACAAATAAACAAAAACAAGCGTTAATTAATGTCCCAATGCCTTCAGCCTTATAGGTTTTGTCGGTTGAAGTTATACTTTCAATTCCGTCATAAACCTCGTAAAGGAAATACAAAAACATATAGATACTTGCAGCGAGGGAGATTTTTCGGTACTTAACAAAAAACGTCGGCATAGGATTCGGTTTTGGTTTATATAATAAAAGCAAGCCAATTCGGCCTGCTTTTATACTGTGATCCCATTTGGATTCGAACCAAAGACCTACAGATTAGAAATCTGTTGCTCTATCCAGCTGAGCTATAGGACCATCGGTAAAATCAACGACTTTGTGGCAAGGTATCATGCCATCGTGTTTTTCGCGGTGCAAATATGCAAAATTATGCTGAATTATCAACCACAAATTTGTGATTTGATTAACGAACTGTTCTTTTTACGATCCTTTTGTATAGGTATTCGGTAAATCGTGCGTTTACATCATCGGGAAATTTCCAGTTGGGATAGTATTGCTTTTTAATGTATTTTAAACTGCCAAAGAATAGAATTCCTACTATCAACAATAAACAAAGCGAGAGCAATATTGCTCCAAAGGTAATAACAAAGTCCATCTTAATTAGTATTTTATTGTTATTACGCAAATAGATTGTAAAGGTTATAATTTTTTTTTGCCTGTGGTTATTAATTATTTAACAGCCAAAATAAAAGCCCCTCGCACTCGCTGCTTGGGGCTTTAAACCTAAACCTTATCACAATTAATAAGTGTAGAAACACTTACCTTATGAGGTGGCAAATATAGGGCACATAAGTTTATTTTGCAACACCGGATTGAAATTAGGACACCGCGATTATAAAATTAACAGAAATGTTACCTTCCGTTAACTTTGTTATTTTTAATTAAATTACGCGAAGCAACGATTAACCCGATTAACCCTCCCGCAATAGCAGTTACCAATAAATTCCCAATTTGATGTAATTTAAGGCCCGTTGATAATCTTGCGACGGTTATTAATGCCATAGTTAGCACTACTATTGCCCAATATTTAGCGATTGGATGTGTTCTGACAACTCGCTTTTTAGGCATCGGCATAATAACTGCAGCGATGGCGGCAAACCCAATGAGTGTACTGCTGTGCTGTAGTATTTTATAAATAAACACCCGATGCGTCCCAAGACTTATCGTTGTTGCAAGTGCCGGAAAATATTGCACAAAATATCCATGAGGATGAGTAAAGCCATCCCAAAAAAGATGCGAGGCCGACCCAATAAAAACCGAACACGCCATGACGGCGACAGACAATAACGAAATATTTAAAGGCAGTTGTCGATACTTCGCAAAGCGGTTGTAAAGGAACCGGGGTAAATGATCAATAAACTCACCCCTTATCAGTAACAGGTAAACATAACTAAGCAACAAACCCAAGGGCACATCAAACCAAAACAAACCGGGCAATGTATGGCTGTAATAACTTTTTACCTGCATCCTGATAAAATATTCAAAATCGGGCGTCATGCTGCCGGCTATTAAACCAGTTAGAGAGTACCAGCGCTTAGGCAGATGTTTTAAGGGTAAGATGATGGCGGGGTGGGCGAAGGTGAAGGGCATGGGTTTAACTCAATGTTTTCATAGTAATTCCCATCCATGAGAGGTCTTTTTAAACCAAAAAAAATTTTCACTGCCTGTACCACAGCTGTCGAAATTCTCTTCCCATTCCCTTATTGTAAGCCTGTTTGAATTTGAATTGTAGAGCGGGTAAGACACGCACATGTAACCATAGCCAAAAACTTTATGCCATGCCTTTCTATCTTCTATTGTAATATGTTTATAATTTTTGACTAAAGCCAGGAACCCGGTATCATTAATAATTTGGGTTTTCTTTAGTTGCAAACTATCCCACTTGAAATTTCCATTAAACCAAATATTACCTGGTGGAGTTAATACAATATCTGGCACCATTATTTTCAAAGAATCATCTGAATACTTCGTTTCCAATACCTTGCGTCTATATTGAAACATTCCCTTATAATTGGTATTTACCAACGGATAAATAAATATTCTTCGTTTGGTTAGCTGTGAATCTAAACGCGGCAAATAATAATCGTTCATGAAAACATAAGCATCTTTCCGGTTCAAAGGTTTAAAGTCGGTCTGCAATTTCAATTTCGCTAATGTATCCTGCAACAGCTTTTCTTGTTTACTGACCCAGTGCTTGCAGCCGAAAAGCAACAGGCATATTAAAAACAAAGCTTTATACATAATCTGGTACTCGTACGCCTAAGTTATCCATTTTAAATGATCTTCATAATTTCCATTTATATATATTTGATTAACCATCCAATTAGCCAACATGAAATCAAAAAAGCTCTCCTTATCGAGTGAGGACCATAGCCGCCGTAAATTTATTTTCAACGTCGGCAAAGTTGCAGTAGCTTCGGCATTGCTAAGCACACCATTTGTTGGCAGTGCTGCCGGTTTTTTTGATATTAAAGAGGATGTTACCGTTGGGCAGATCATCGATAAATTTATCAGCCAGATTCCCGGGGCTCCGTTCCCCAAAACAGTTGATACTTTAAAATCGGGCAGTTTGGATATTAAAGTTACGGGCATTATTACTACCATGTTTGCAACTATTGATGTTATAAAACAAGCCATAGCGTTAAATGCCAATTTCATTATAGCCCACGAGCCTACTTTTTATAACCATGCCGATGAAACCGACTGGCTGGCTAATGACGATGTTTACCAATACAAGGCCAAACTGCTTAAAGACAACAACATTGCCGTGTGGCGCAACCACGATTACATCCACAGCCTTAAACCCGATGGTGTAGGCCTGGGCGTGTTAACCCAGCTAAACTGGGGCGCCTATTACCGGCCCGATTTGGGGAATGTACTGATGCTGCCCCCCACCAACTTAGCTGCGCTAATTGATTATCTTAAAAACAAACTAACCATTAACAAAGTGCGCTACATTGGCAACCCGGCGCAAAGCTGCCAGAAGGTATTATTTATACCAGGCGCGGCAGGCGGCCGACGGCACATAACCGAAGCCGGCAAAGTAAAACCCGATGTATTAATAGTTGGCGAAATACAGGAATGGGAAACTGCCGAATATGTTCGTGACGCGCAGGCTAAAGGCGATAACCTGGCCCTGATAGTACTGGGCCATATAGCCAGCGAAGAACCGGGATCGGAGTTTATGGCGTGCTGGTTAAAGCAGCATTATCCGGCAATAAAAGCTGTCCATATCCCTTCAAAAAACTCACTATCATTTATGTAGTACAAATTGCCTTAGTGTAATTATATGCAAGTATTTTTATTAGGGGTTGTTAAATAATTTAACATTACGTACAATTGCAAAAAAAACTAACCGTAATGGCCTAAACCTCAATTACATGTTAATTTTACATTTATTATAATACCGGGCGTAGTTAAAATGTGTTATTAATAATGATACTTTAGACCATTAACGTTAGATTTTGTGTAAAAAGAAAGTGTAATTGGCGTGAAAATGGCAATTTTTATGATTTAGGTTACAAAGTGTTTTTTTTACAATAAGTTAATCATACTTTTAACCCAATTTTTCTAATAAAACTTTATTTATGATCATAATTGCTGACGGTGGCTCAACTAAAACAAACTGGTGTCTGGTTACCGAAGAAGGTAAAAAAGTGTATTTCAACACTGAGGGATATAACCCCTATTTTTCAAGTACCGAGTACATCATCCAATCGTTAAACGAGAGTTTGCCTACCGACCTTGATAAAAACGAGATAACCGAAGTTAATTACTACGGTGCAGGTTGCTCAACAGATGATATGCGTAACCTTGTAAAGGTTGCTATGGAAGCGGTTTTCACCAAATCAAAGGTGAACATTGGTCATGATTTACTTGCGGCGGCACGTGCCCTGTTAGGCAATACCGAAGGTTTTGCGGCTATTTTGGGTACGGGTACCAATACCTGTATTTACGATGGTAAAGATGTGGTACAAAACATTGATTCGGGCGCTTATATCCTGGGCGATGAAGGCAGCGGATGCTACATCGGCAAAAAACTATTAACCGATTATTTACGCGGTTACATGCCCGAGCCTGTGCGCAACCTGTTCTGGGAAACTTTTAAACTTACGCCCGATGATATTAACGAGCAGGTTTATACCCAGCCACGCGCCAATCGTTTTTGTGCAAGCTTCAGCAAGTTTGTTTACGATAACAATGTGCATATTGAATACTCACGCAATTTAGTACGTACCTCGTTCGAAGATTTTTTCCGTAACCTGGTTACCCACTACCCCGATTATCAAAAATACACCTTCAACTGCATAGGCTCTGTAGGCTACAACTTCCGTAACGTATTGGAAGAGGTTGTTACCGAAAACGGGATGGTTGTAGGCAACATCATCCGCTCGCCTATAGATAACCTGGTTAAATACCATTTGGAGTTATCGCCGAGCTCTTTGTAAGCAGAGTCAAGAATTAAGAGTCAAGAATTAAGAGTCAAGAATCAAGACTAAAGAAAAAGGGTTGAAAATGAAAATTTTCAGCCCTTTTATATTTAATGAGTGCTGCATTAACGCAAAAAAAGCGGAAACTAAGTTCCCGCTTTCTCATACTACGCTGCCAGGTGCAGCTATCTTAACTCTTGATTCTAATCTCTTGACTCTTCTTCCCTATCCGAGGCTCATTTCGCCCTGAAAAATCTTCCCGTACTTACGTTTATCAAACTTGTATAGTTTGGCGGCACGGTACGATACTCCTTTTTGCTTCTCGTCCAGTTCTTTCAGGAAACCGTAGCTGAGCATTTTTTTGCGGAAGTTACGTTTATCCAGTTTTTTGTTGAGTACTGCTTCGTACAAAGATTGTAGCTGGGTAAGCGTAAATTTCTCGGGCAGTAGTTCAAACGCTATAGGCTGATAGTGCAGCCTGCGACGTATTTTGTTAAAGCCGGTATTAAAGATCTCGCTGTGGTCAAAGGCCAGCTTTGGTAAATCGTTTACCGGGTGCCAGATGGCTTTTTTGGCAAACTGGGTTACCGGGCGTAGCTCCTTTTGGCCATTAATGCGTATAAGCGCATAATAGGCTACCGTAATCACGCGGCCCTGGGGGTGCCTGTTTACCTCGCCGAAGGTATGGAATTGCTGCATGTGCAAATCGCGCAGGCCGGTAAGCTCATACAATATCCGCTCGGCGGCATCGTCAATGCTTTCGTCCTGCTCAACAATGTAGCCCGGGAGTGCAAACCAATCTTTATATGGTTCTTCGTTACGCTCAATCAGTAAAATCTTAAGTTCGCCGGCTTCAAAACCAAAAATCACGCAATCAATAGAGAATACGGAATCAAACTTAGGCAGCATTAGTTCCAAAATAGTTATCGGGATTTAGTTTACAGTTTAAATATATGACGTTAATTTCTAATCTAAAAAAAAACAAATAAATTTAATGGTGTAATTTACACACTGTATCTTCGTAGCACAAATTTAGTAGTGTAAAAATGCAGAAAATTTCAAAAATTGCTGTTTTAACTTCGGGTGGCGATGCACCGGGCATGAACCCCTGTATCCGCGCCGTTGTTCGTACAGCACTATATAATGGCCTTGAGGTTGTAGGTGTACGCCAGGGTTATAAAGGACTTATCGAAAACGACATGTACGATATGAACAAGCGGTCGGTAAGTAACATACTGAATTTAGGGGGCACCATTTTAAAAACCGCCCGCTGCCTGCCATTTAAAGAAGATGAAGGTATGGCCACTGCTTACAAGCATTTAAAAGAGCACGGCATTGATGCACTGGTAGTAATTGGCGGCGATGGCACCTTTACCGGCGCCCTGCGTTTTTCAAAAAAATACCCTGATATTGCCGTAATGGGTGTTCCCGGTACTATTGATAACGACCTGTGCGGCTCAACGTATACGCTGGGTTTTGATACCGCTACCAATACCGTTATTGAAGCTATCGACAAAATTCGCGATACGGCCGATGCGCATGACCGCCTTTTCTTCATCGAAGTAATGGGTCGCGATTCGGGCGCTATTGCCCTGCGTGCAGGCATTTCATGTGGCGCCGAGGCCATTTTGCTGCCCGAAAAACAAACAGCTATCGAGGACCTGATCGAGAACCTCAAAACCGGTCACATGAATAAAAAGTCATCAAGCATTGTTATTGTGGCCGAAGGCGATAAGAACGGCGGCGTGTATGATGTGGCAAAAGCAGTACAAAAAGAAGTTAAAAACTACGACATTAAAGTAACTATATTAGGCCACTTGCAAAGAGGGGGCAGCCCATCCAGTTTCGACAGGATTTTGGGTAGCCGTTTGGGCTTTGCAGCAGTTAACGCTTTGATAGCCGGCGAAACGCAAAAAATGGTAGGTTTGCAGGCCAATCACATTTTGCTAACCAGTTTAGAAGAAGCGCTTAACCACCATGAGTTTAAGCTGGAAGCAGACCTTTTACAAATGGTTGATATATTATCAATATAATTAATGATTGCAGTAGTTTATAGCGGTTCGTATTTTGCACATTGGCGCCTGGCCGATAAAGGAAGAACTATTGCTTCCTTTAAAACTAATGGCATCAATCCCTACTTTAACGACGAAAAGCATATCCTGCAGCTCCTCAATAAAAACATCAACCTTATTCACCACGCCGAAGAGATAAAACGCATTTACTTTTTTGGCGCCGGTGCATCGTCAGATGAACGTAAGGCAGTTGTGTATAACGCCCTATCGGCCTTTTTTAAGTTCGGTAAGGTAACGGTTGATCATGATATCACCGCAGCGGCTATTGCCTGCTGTAAAAACTCGCCCGGTATTGTAAGCATTTGCGGCAGCGGCTCAAACGCGGCTTATTACGATGGTAAAAAAGTTGCCCCCAACAATTACGGCATGGGCTATATACTGGCCGACGAGGGTAGCAGCAACTGGCTGGGCAGGCAGCTTATTAAAGGTTTCATGAACGAAACCCTGCCGGCAGGCATCCGCAAAAAGTTTATACATAAATACGATGCCGACCGCAAAACGCTTTTAGAGAAGGTTTACCGCCAAAAACAACCGGCCTTATTCCTGAGTTCGTTTGCCGATTTTTACCTGGAAAACCGAACCGATCATCATCTTCAAAGCGTCATAAAAAAAGGATTTAGCAGCCTAATTTCTACATATTTAGTACCTTTACATCAGCAACATCCCGAGTCCTCCATTCATTTTGTGGGTACGGTTGCTGCCAATTTTCAGGAACTTTTGTATGAAAGCGCTGCCGAAGCCAATTTGCAGATAACCAACATTATAAAAGAACCCATAAATAATTTATTAACCTACTATTCAAATAAAAATTAAAAAATCATGAAAATAGGAATTAACGGTTTCGGCCGTATTGGCCGCCTGGCATTCAGGGCCGCAATTGAAAGATCCGACATTGAAGTTGTTGGTATTAATGACCTGGTTGAGCCAGATTACATGGCTTACATGTTAAAATACGATTCAACTCACGGACCATTCAAAGGCACTATTGCTGTTGAAGGCGGTCATTTGGTTGTAAACGGTAAAACCATCCGCGTTACTGCCGAAAAAGATCCTGCTAACCTTAAATGGGGCGAAATAGGCGCTGAAGTGATCATCGAATCAACATGC